>Ga0136643_10007812_pt1 | contig 15526 bp, 15 predicted proteins | sample TergutLab28metaG_FD_96883 | JGI IMG/M metagenome (GOLD analysis project Ga0136643, IMG submission 96883) | Labiotermes labralis P1 segment gut microbial communities from Petit-Saut dam, French Guiana - Lab288 P1 (version 3) (version 3) | ecosystem: Host-associated > Arthropoda: Insects >... | reverse complement strand
TTTCGAGCAGCAATTTGACTGCAACGGATTTGCTTAAACATGTACGGCTCGAATGGTCTGTAGAAACTATGCACTGGATGCTTGACGTTCATTTTGGCGAGGATTTTTGCCGTGTCCTAAATAAAGATGGTCAGCAAAACTTAAATATTATCCGCAAAATTGTTCTCAACCATCTGAGACGCTACAAAGAACTTTCTAACAACAAACGTCCTTTTTCTAACATCATGCTTGATTGTCTAATTGAACCTGACAATTTGATTCCTCTTTTTGTTTAGTTCTGAAAATTGATTTCCGTGACGACTTGCTTTTTATATATTTCATTCTGCTTTTCTCTTATGCTTCACATGGGTTACATACAAAAAGCCCAACAAACAGGGATTTTCTTGTTTGTTGGACTTTAGAATGATTGATTTTTCTTTCTTATCCTATTTCTAAAAACCTGGCAAAGAGCGTCGCGACTTCGGCACGAGTGGCTGTATCTTGCGGGGCAAAATTGCCATCAGGGTGTCCTGTAATGAGTCCTGCTGCTTGAATTGCAGCGACACCTTCTTGCGCCCATGCGGCAATGCTATCCTGGTCTGTGAATAGCGTCGTTTCTCCTTGAGGTAATGTGATGCCCCTGTTTACGATATATCTGTTAAGTAGCACTGCCATTTCTTCTCGGGTAATGGGTCTGTTTGGGGCAAAATTGCCATCGCCTACCCCGTTGATAAGCTCTTGCTGAACTGCCCATTCTATTGCCCCAAAATACCAAGATGATATGTCAACATCGCCAAATGTGCTAAAACCTGTTCTGTAAGTGTTAAGGGCTACACCTTCCAGATTGGCCAATACTTGCACAAACATCGCACGGGTCATGTGACCTTGGGGGTTGAAAGTATCAAGGGATATTCCTGTGAATAACTGTTGCTCCCATACTGCTCTTACGAAGGGGTAATACCATGATGTGGGGCTTACATCTACAAATGGTAGTGGTATATCGGTGGGTTGGGGATACCGTTGGGTCAAAGCAGGTGCAAATGGCGTTATTGGGTCGCGAGTTATGGGTATTGCTATATCTACTGGCAGTGTAGTTTCTGTGCCTGCATATTCCACAACATTTTGAGATTGAGTAGCAATGTTTGGGCTTTGGGCATGGACATGGTGATCCTGTGAATCACTGCTGTTATTGCCTTGATTGCTGTTATCATTACTCTGGTTATTGCCGCTTTGGTCATTATTATTTCCGTTTTGGTTGTTATTATTTCCGTTTTGGTCGTTATTATTTCCGCCTTGATTATTGTCTACCGCCACCCATTGGGCTGTAAACGTCACGTTGCCAGTGATATTTCCAAGTGTCATGCCTGGCACGTTGCTAGTCCAACCAGCAAGTGTGTAATTCTGTCGGGTGGGAGTTGGAGGAGTTACGCTTGCGCCGTTCACGATATCTGACATAACAACATGACTCATATTGCCGTCTATATTGCCGCCATTCAAGTTAAAAGTGACGGTAAAGGTTTCGAGCGGTATATTCTCAAAAATAGCATTTACTTCGGTTGCTCCTGCGGTTTTTACAAACGTGACGGATGTCGAGCCAACGGTGTTGCCTGTAAACGCGGTTACGCCTGTAGCCGTTACACCGTTTGCCGCAAGTCTTTGACCTGCTGGTGGAGTAATGGTTACGGCTATTGTTTGCCCTGCTTCTGCCGTTGTTGGGCTGACATTTACATAAGTCGCTACCGATGGTGCTACTGTCACAGGATAGGATACAACAGTCACATTTCTATGCAAAACAACATTTTGTGTTTCAGTAATGGTGTAACCAGAAACAGTACCAGTAATGCTTACCGTTACGTTTGCGGCATCATTCCATGTACCAAATATATTCACAATACGAGTACTGCCTGTTTCTATAACAGAATCCACGATAACATTCGAACCGCCGCCGGTAATAGATATATTAGCAGGGCGAATCGTTGATGTTACATCGTCATTAAAGGTTAAAGTCAGCTGCGTTGTTGTAATGCTTTCGGCTATGCCATTGGTCGTTGCATTTGTTAAGTTTCTGGGTTTTGTAATATCGGCAACCACCATGCTGTATGCGGGGATAAAAAGAGCATTGCTAAGCCCACCACCCGAATGCAACATGGGCGTAGGCACATGAGTAGGTAAAGCGGTGTGCCTAAGCGTAGGATTTACAGCAAAGTCCGGAAGAGGGTTAGAGCCGTCGCCCAAACTCCATGTTTTTCTAAAATAATAGTCAGGTAAACTGATAATTGCCGGTGCTGCCGATGTGTTAACAAAAACGGCTTGTTTTGCACCTTCTTCGTCTCCAAAAGCCAATCCGCTCAGTCTATAATAATCAATGTTTACCCAGCCATCAGTACCCAGCCACACGTTTCTGCTTTCATTACTTCCTTGGGGTGGTGTAAGCGGAAAAAAATGCGTGTGTTCATTAAAAATACTGCCCATTTCACTAAATGCATAAAAACTTGGCATTGCCATAAACTCGAAATAGCCCTCGCCCTCCTGATTAGGACGACTGTGGTCTGCTTGGATAACACCAAAGCCTATGGTATGGTTAAGAGTATAATAGAGTGCCATGGTCGCCACCCCATGCCTAAGCATTTCCATATGCCTTTGTACATACCCTATCGCATTGCCAACAGATTTCATATATTGCCATTGCCCTCGTATGTCTTCATCAAATGGGAAATAATTGGCGGCTGACTCAAAAATATAAAACGGCAAATCGCCAAATTCAACAACCCAAATTTCTTCGTCGGGAAAGAATCTTCTCTGCCTGTCGATAACATGCAATTCTCGTGCGGCATAAAAAGAAAAATTTGCCATGATGTCATCTGTTGTAGCACCCCCTAAAGAAGCGAAGCCGCCTATGCCAGAATAAGAGAAATTAGCAACCGCATCAAAGAACTGGCGGTTTTGCGGGTAAGATAAATGATCTGTCCAGCCAATCAACCTGTAGGTCAGTGTACCTGGAATGTATCTATCATCAGGGTTGGTCCAAATAAACGCTTGTGCATTTGTACAAACAGCGATGACGACATCATCGTACAACGCATTCACTCTTGTATAAACCTCTCGGACGATATACATATAATCCTGCACTGTTGCTGGTGGAGTTCTTCCGATCATGTGCAATACGTCGTTGGTCGGGTCATGAGGTTCGTTCATTATTGATACAAAAAGCGGCCTGGCGGTGACAATTCTTCGTGCTGCACTTATTAATTCCACTTTGTGGTCTGCATCATTACGGGTGCTTGTTGCAAAAAATGCAGGAATACCCAAATCATTGGCTTGCCTTAGTAAATCTGAAAGAGGAACCAGGACGTTGGTAGATATGTGTTGAGTGTGCGTTCCGCTGATGGTTCCGAATAACTGGTCAGTTTCGCTATCGTAGTGTTCTAATATAAAACGCACAATCTGGGGCTGCATTTTTGTTAAAAATCTATTTTCCCTTTCCAATACATTGTTGTAAACAACATTGTCTACATGATGCCAGCTATTCATAAACATCAAGGGAGTCCCCAAATTAACACCCCAAAAATGCTCGGGTATGGCTTCTGGTACAGCTATGCTAAAAATATGGTCAATCGGTGTGGTTATGGTGGGTTCCACAATTATAGTGATTTCATTGTTATGTCCCGCTGCAGTAGGGTGCGTGACGCGCACCGTTGCAGTGCCTGGAGATAACGCGCGAATACCCCGTTGTATCTGATTGAATCCGACGATTTCAACCACATTGGGCGCATTGTTTGTCCAAATAAACTCAACGTCCGCAACATGTATAGGCTGAGTAAACACATTAAGATTCATTGTGTCACCCACACGCAGAGTAATGGTACTGGGCAAGTTATAGTTTTCATGAAAAAGGCTGAAGCTTCTTAATGGTGAGTAAACCACGACATCATATTGTGCGGTACGTATGTCACCATTAACCAGTACAGCCGCCGCGCTAACGACCACAGTGTCCATGTTCATAGCAGAATCGACAAGTGCAGTGATTACCCCTGCATTGTCAACGGAAATAATGGCAGGATTGCTGGATCTAAATGACTTGCTGACAATCTCTTGTCCGGTGTTGTTTATGGGGAGTATTGCTTGCGGGCTCGCAAATACCGCCCTGACCATACTGTCTGCAAAGAAAAAATCCTGTGGGTTGTTATCTGTTATTCTGACGCTGTCAATGGCAAAATGTTCTTGCCACGAAGCCAGCACCACGCGCCCAGCTTGTATTGACTGTCCCTTTGGCGGCATATGGATAATGGGGGCCGCGTGCAAAGGAGTAAATGCACCAGCGCCATCGTCCCACACCGACAGCCATATTTCTTCATCTTGTGCTTCAATTTTAAGCCGATGCATAACACCCCGAGTAAAGGTATAGTTGTCTCCAACAAACTCCCAATCCTCCCCGTTGTGCATTACAGCTACGTGGTCTTCACGGATAAATATTGCAAGATTGTTGTCTGCCGCCACATACCGTATATAAAATGTGACGCGTCCTTCGCCAGTCCAAATCGGTGTTGTTTTGGTAAAATCAATCTCAGCGGTGAAGTTGTCCCATAGTCTGCCTCTGGTTTCGGCACGGCTCCAGCCAAGCGGATTATTGGTGCCAAGGGGATTGCTGGTAACAAAGGTGTTGTTGTATCTGCGCATATCTCCCATGCTAATGTTCCAAAATAGGGTGTCGTTTGTGAAGTCATCAAAGAATACCGGTGCTACAGGCGTGCCGCTCATGGGTGCAATATCCATTGCTGCCGGGGTAGCCGTTGTTGGCTCTAACTCTAATAAAGAAGGTAGTATCTGATAATTTGTCGAATGAGAATAATGCGATAGGTTCATCCCGCTTGGCTGCGCGGATGTGGCAATGGACATGAGTGATAGTATCATAATCATTGCCATGAATAGTGCTAGAGTTCTTTTTGCTTGCTTCATTAAAATCTCCATTCTGGGATGTCGGTACACATAGAAATAAAAGAAAAGGCTGACATCATCCAATTATTGCAAAATCCAGCCATTTTCCGGTAAGTTTTACCACAAGACTAAGCCGATTGATTCCGCAATTGACTATATCGTCATTTTGCATGGCTGTCATTAGGGTTAAGGTAACATGTTGTGTTATAAAAAATAAGGCACTAATAGAAATATGCTACCCTATCACAAAATCTGACAAGTATTGAGATCTGACTCCATTTGAGCCATCCTGTTGCTTATTTCTACCTGCTCTAATCCTGCTTGAGCGATATCATTACTTGTTATATATTGTTGCCAGTGCTATGCTTATTGCAAATCACCTACATAGAGTGTTTTTCCTAAAGGTGCTAATACTTTTAAAATAGTGTCAAGTTGTGGACTTGTTTCCCCTGCTTCCATACGGGAAATTACGGGTTGCTTAACCCCGCTTAGTTGTTCAAGTTCCCGTTGTGATATGTTTTTTTCGTTCCGTGCTTTTATAAGTTCTCCAATGATGGCTACCCTTAAATTGCTTTCCCTTATTTCTTCTGCGGTGTATAGATTTGGCCTAACCTCTGCCCATGTTTTCATTTATGCCCGCTCCTTTCCTTGATATCTGCAAGATTGCGTTTTGCCTGCTCAATTTCCCTTTTTGGTGTCCTGTTTGATATACGGCTCTCCGGCGGCTTTGCCATATTCGCTTAACACTTGGATATAGTCATTTATTTTTTTGTGGTTTATACGACTATCTTTGTCTGTTCGTTTTGATAGGGCTTCGATATATTCTAATACTGAGCTATTGCCTTCTTTATCTTCATAAAAATGGATGTTGTGCATATTATCTCCTCGCTAATATATATTATGCATAAAAGTTATCGAACGTCAACATAAAAATAGACAAGGTATCGTTTTTCGGATGCCCCGCCTATTTTGATTTTCGCAAGATGTTTGTATGCTACCCGTAAGCTCTTATGTGCCCTCTTTCTGTGGGCGGTAAACCCCGTAAAATCAACATTCTTTACGTCGAGTTTCTCACTGCCACTCGATACCCACATACTTAATCTAAACAATTTTGTTTAGATTAAGTATGTGGTATTTTGATTACTTATATTATCCATAGCGCAGGGGCTATCAGGTTTTTTGTTGCCATATTGTTGCCAATAATTTTGCTATCTTAGCACATGGGTACAAAGTGGCGTATGGATTTATTGCACTCAATATGCTGTACTATGAATATTTCATTTTGTCAATATATGCCAAAAGAGCTTCTTTGTCTGCAAAGTTATCCTTATTTTTAATGAAAAAATGGAAAGCGGAAAAAACAAGTATCATAAAATCACTAAGCAAGTTAGTATCGTCAACATTACTCTTGCCATGATGTACAAATTTTGAACGCACGGCATAGACTTGCTTGACTTTGCTAACTATTTCGACCCTTCTTTCAGCAGTAGTGCCGATTATATATGCAAGTCTATCAGCAATATTCTGTGTAATTGGTTCGTTTTCGTTTTTCAAAAGCATTGATTCTAATGCAGAGAAAATATACAGTATTTTATCAAATACTTCATAGCGCAATGTGTTCTTTGAATATATTATTGTAGCATCAAGCAGTTTTTCTTGATAAGGGGTTAGGTTGGGCGAAGTGATTAAATCATCATAGCCCGAAAACAGAGATTTAAGGTCAGTAATTTGTTGCGCGCTTACTTTCCAAGGTATATCTTTGTCAATTATACCAACATGATGGACGAAACTAACAGCTTTCTCATCGTAGGAAATCCAACGTTCGCTTCTGCTGTTTTGATGCCCGAACTCATACGCACAGCAAGTTACTAAAGGATGAATGTTTGCGGGTGAAACCAATCTTAAAACACTAAGAGAATTTATGAAGTCGGCCATAGCAAGCTCAGCTGCCCGATTTTGCTCCGCAGTACAACGATGTACACCAACGGCATACCCTTGAAACTCCTTTTTAAGTTTCAACTTAAACTCTTCAACTTTTTCTTTTTGGTCAGAACACACATTTGCAAACCACAAATCAATAATTTCCTCAGTCAAGGTATGAAATTCCATACGGCCAATACAGAAAGGTTGCGCAATAATTGTGTATGGCACAGGTAGAATTATTTCGTGTTCTTTTATTACGATTTTTGCATTTGAATACAAATATTCAAGAAATGTACAATCTATCTGATTTTTGAACAACTTTTTTACCCAATCAAAAAGATTGTCTTTAACGAAGTCTGCACTCAATACAGATGATATTTCTTTAACTTTGTATACATTACTTGCTACGTGAGCAAATTTCTTGTAGCCTTCGTCTTGTAGTCCATATCTTTTGTCATCGACAAAAAAGTCGCGACCAATTTCCCCATCAAAACGTGTTGAGGTAGAGCCAGTAAGCTCTCCAATAATGTCCTTGTCTGTGAGTGTTGCAACCGGAAACAAATGATTAAACTGAGGATTATTCGGAGTGTTATCAAGCTCTTGAATCATTTTGAAAACTAATGCCGCCGACTCATTTATATTCTTTTCAGCATCCGGATGCATCTTTATTTCCATGTCAACTCCCCCATTAGACGTATCGCGTTATAATCCATTGACGACAACCCTTTCGCTAATATTTCCATAGTTCAAGATACCCGCGCTCGTTATGACATATCTCAGCCCACTCCAAAATTGCACCTAAAACAAAAACCGGGTCAAATACAGATTCGCCTAATTCTTTTCCTGCATACCGAAAACCAATAGCGCCCACAACAGTATCTAATTCACATCCCGGTTGCCCTAACTTGTTATTCTTACCTCTCCCATTGCCTTTTGCCGCCTTGCCATTGTTTTCGCGTAATAAATCTAGGATTATGTCAAAGACATCGAAGTCATAATTGTATTGAGGAAGTTTTTTTGTTGCAAAGGCTTTTCTGTCATCAGTTATCGTTATCTCAAACACCTTACCTTGTAATGTATATACCGTAGCCGTTCCCCCTAACGCAATCAGCTTATCGCGAACGACATCAGATGCTTTCACAAACTGTGTATCAACGGACATTTATCACACCAACCTTTCAAATCATTTTCTATTGCCCATCGGCGTTTGTAATTTCCATAATATCCCCAATATCGCAGTTTAGAGCGGCACATATTTTTGTCATCGTCTCCATCGAAACAGGCTCATCCTTGCCGAGCTTGGCTATGACGTTCGTGCTAATGCCAGCTAACTTGCGAAGCTCCGTTTTATTTATGCGCTTGTCAATAAGCAATTTCCACAATTTGTTATAGCCGATAACCAAGCCAACAACCCCTTTCGAGAAGTCCTTTGTTTAGAATACCATAATTGCACCCATATATTAAGAAAATGTTTTGCAACCATGATATTTGTTCACCAACAACAAAACCGCCGCAAGATATATCCTGTGGCGATTTTGTCGCCATTTTTGTGTGGTGATGTGTGGTTATTATTCTATCGCCAACCCTTTGCTTCTCTTCAACTGAACGTGCTGGCGGTATAAGTTGTTGTAATTACCCTCCCAACGCTTGGCTTCGCTTTTTTGGTGACTTGCTTCTGAAATCAAGGCAGATGTAGTGTTTTGCTCCTTGATGTAAAGCTGTTTGTATTTTTGGGTTTCGGCTGTCTGCGGTTGGATAAGTTCAAGGGGACGACCTACCTTTCTATGTTTGATATTTTCCGTGCTTGGAACGAACAGGCGACTAAACTCAAAAATGGCGAGATAACCGAGGACGAATACAACCAATGGCGGTACAAATATCCCGAATTTGACACCGTCCAAAGACGGGCAAAAGTACCCTCGCAAGAATTGAGCGACTTCATCATAGAGAATCTCGATAATGAAAAATAAGTCCCCGTAATGAAAATGAAGCAAAGAAAAAGAGCTAACCAGCGTTAAAACCAGTTAGCTCTTTTCATATGGATTTATAAGCAATGTTGCCACGGCGGTTATCGACAGGCTACAAACCCCGTAAAATCAACATTCTTTACGTCGAGTTTCTCACTGCCACTCGATAGTCCCCGGCGGCTTAGAAGTGATATCAAAAACAACACGACTTACATCTGGTATTTCCCTGGTAATTCTTTCTGCCATGTGCATGAGTACTTCATGGGGAATGGGTGTGCATATCGCTGTCATAAAGTCTTGCGTGGTTACAGCGCGGATGGCTACTACTGGGTCATAGGTACGTTTGCCGTCTTTTACGCCTACGGATAGCGTGTCGGTGAGTATGGCAAAGTATTGGCTTGGTTTTTCTTCTAACTTGCTTAGCTCTTGTCTAACAATCGCATCAGCTTGGCGCAATGTTTCTAATTTAGCGAATGTGATATCACCCATTACGCGCACCGCTAGACCTGGGCCTGGGAATGGTTGACGGTCTACCAGTAGATTGGGTAAACCTAACAGTATGCCAATCTTGCGTACTTCGTTTTTGTATAGCCCTGAAAGCGGCTCTACCAACTGTTTAAAGTCTAAATTTTCGGGTAAGCCGCCTACATTGTGATGGCTTTTTATTGTTTCATTGTTTGCATCGCCTGATTCTACGATGTCGGGATAAATTGTACCTTGGGCTAGGAATGGAATTTCGCCTAGCTTTTCTTTCAGTTTTTTGGCTTCATCTTCAAAGACACGGATAAATTCTGTGCCTATGGCTTTGCGTTTTTCTTCTGGGTCGGTTACGCCTTCTACTTTTGATAGGAAGCGTTCGGCGGCGTTTACGCGTATGAAATTCAAATTTTTCTTCGAGAATGTTTCTTCTATTTCGTTGCCTTCATTGAGACGCATGAAACCGTGGTCTACAAATAGGCATATCAGTTGTTTGGGGATTGCCTTTTCCAACAATGCGGCGCATACAGAGGAATCCACCCCACCAGACAGCGCAAGCAACACTTTTTGGTCTCCTACCGTTTGGCGAATTTCATTGATTTGGTCATTGATGTAATTTTGTAATTCTTGCTCTGTTTTTGTTCCGATTACTGTCTTCATGCTTCCACCAGTCCTTCAAATGTTTTTATGGCATCGCCTGTCATGTACACGGTTTCGTCTGTGTATTTTATCGTGAGTTCGCCGCCGCGCAATGCTACTTTTATATCTGTGTTTTTGTCGCAGTATCCCAGCAACACCGCCGCAACCGCCGCCGCACACGCACCTGTGCCACTTGCCATGGTTTCACCGCTGCCACGCTCCCATACACGCATTCGCAAATGGTTGCGCTTTATCATTTGCGCAATTTCCAGGTTAATACGCTCGGGGAATATGTCTGCCGTCTCAAACATCGGGCCAATTGTGTGTAAATCAAAATGGTCGATATCGTCATGGAATATGACCGCGTGTGGGTTGCCCATGGACACGCACGTAATTTCATATGGCTGACGCGTGACATTGACTTTTCGCTGGACAATGGTTGCGCCGCTTAGGTTTACCGGGATATCTGGCGGGTTTAATATAGCCTGCCCCATATTCACACATACGGCAGATACTTCATCGTTTTCTATGATGAGTTCCAGTGCTTTTATGCCGCTTAGTGTTTCAATTTTCATTGCACGTTTTTTAACTGTGCCGCTTTCAAACAAAAATTTGCCAACACAGCGGATGGAATTCCCACAATTTTTGCTTTCGCTGCCATCGGGGTTAAATATGCGCATTTTTGCGTCGGCTGTTTCTGACGGCAGAATGAGTACAATGCCGTCGCCGCCTATGCCTCTGTTTCTGTCGGATAGTTTGACCGCTAGGGCTTCGGGGTTTGAAATTTCTGATTCAAAACAGTTGAAATAAATAAAATCGTTGCCGCAACCGTGCATCTTTATAAATGGTAGTTTCATAGTCCACCTCTATAGTTAATATATTCATTTGGAAAAATTACTATAAAAATGTCCGATAGTCAACTGTAAAATGATTAATGATTCCCACCCACGAATGGACGTTCTACCGCTGGCAGGGTGATATTACGAATAGATTCGGGGCTTCCACTAATATTTACATATACTTGCCCTTGGGAAGTTACACCCCATGCAGCCCCCTCTGTTTGAGGCACAGGATTTTCTATAGAAAAAAATCCTGCGTCATATAAGTCTTCTAATGCTGATGTGATGTTTGTTCCCCAAGTTGACGCGGGATTTCGCTCCGCACGGTATAAATCCATCGCATTTTGAATGGCTCTTGCCGATTGAATGTCGCTTCTTAGCCTTGCGCGGTCGGTGGTATTTAAAAATGTTGGAATTAGAATCACTGCGATGATTGCTAGAATAGCTAGTACTATCGTGAGTTCCATGAGTGTGAACCCGTTTCTCTTTTTCATCACTTTTCCTCCTATTCATGAGGACTTCGCCCTCCATGTTACATATTTGCTATTACATGGCCGTCGCCAATTCAAACGTTGGCAATACGATGGCAAGCATGATAATGGCAAGTAAAATTCCCATGATTATTGTGATTATAGGCTCAATAAGTTTGTTTAAGCGGCGAATGGTTTGCCTGTAATTGGTGTCGAAGTAATGATGGCATTTTTCTATAGTTTGGGCGAGATGACCTGTTTCTTCACCTACGCGGGCTAAATCCGTCAACAGTGGGTCGATGTATGGAATTTGTGCCAGCGACACCCAGAATGGCTCACCTGTGTTTAGATTGACAGAAAGCTGTGATAAATCTTTTTTCACTCTGGTATTTTGGATAATGTCTTCACAAAGAGAAATGGCAGGTGAAATATTTATTCCCGCAGAAAGCATGAGTGATAATGCCTGTACAAAATGCAGGTTAATGCCCTGTTTATGCAGTGGCATTTTTAGTTTCATATTATCCCAAATGCCACGCCCTTTGTTGTTTCGCAAAAACAAGATAAGCATCCCTACTGCTGCTAAAAGCCCGGCAAAAATAAAAATCCCATGGCGCGTCAAAAAACTGGACACCCCTAATAAAGCCGTGGTTATAAACGGAAGCGGCACATCGGACGCCGCAAAAATTTGTGTATATCCAGGAAGCACAAACACAGTAGCAAACACCACTACCGAAAACATCATGGTAGTGACCAATGCGGGATACATCATAGCCGCTTTTATCTCTTGCTTTGTTTGCGCGTGACGTTCGTAATAACCGGCTAATTGGTTACAAACTTTTGGTAATTGCCCTGTGGCTTCGCCAATGGCAATATAGCCGCACATGAATGGCGGAAATACCCCTGCGGTGCTTACCGCATGAGAAAAACTATGGCCTTGCATGACTTGCTTATGTACATCTGAAATAGCAGAAGAGATGCCTTCAGCTTGTCCAGCCAAAATGACTAATGCCGATTTGACTGTAAGCCCTGCATTTAACAGAAACGATAATTTTCTGCAAAACACCACTAAATCCTTGGTCGGAAGCGATTTCTTGCTGGAAAACAAATCGGTGACATCCCTTTGCCAAAAAGATGTGCTTGTACTATCGCCTGCATGACGCGTTTCGCGTGGTAAAATCGGCATGAAAACAACGCCTTTATCATTTAATCCATGCCGTCTTGGGCGGCGGCAAAATCGGTCGGCAAAATATTATCCTAACAGTACGTATCTGTACAGCCACAAAACATATAAAATAAAACCACACTATTTGTATACAAGCAGTGTGGTTTTATTTTATATCATCCTAGACTCAGTACAGAATCCGCTAAAATTAACTTATTTTAACTTTTCAAGTGCCGCCTTTGCAGCATTTTGCTCTGCTACTTTTTTACTGCGGCCTTCCCCTTTACCCAAAACTTTTCCTTGATGGCTTGCCTCTGCAACAAATTGTTTTTGATGTGCAGGGCCTGTTTCATCTACTATCGTGTATACTGCCGTTTCTTTACTGCTTTTTTGCAAAAGCTCTTGCAGCGTTGATTTAGCGTCTTTTGCTTGCTTGATTGACTTGTCGGCAATGGGCGTAAACATGCGAAGAATTACATTGCGTGCCGCGTCTATGCCGCCGTCTAAAAAAATCGCGCCAAAAATCGCTTCCATGGCATCAGACAAAATAGAGTCTTTTTCACGCCCTTTTTCTTGGGATTCACCCATGCCCAGGCGCAAATAGTTGCCTAAATTAATCTGTCTTGCAAGGGCAGAAAGCGTTGCTTCGCACACCAGATTTGCCCTGCGCTGTGTCAACTCGCCCTCTGCCATGTTGGGGTGGCGGTGGTATAAAAAATCGCTGATACAAAGTTCAAGCACTGCATCACCTAAGAATTCCAGACGCTCGTTGCATTCGATAGCGTCTAGCCCTTGTTCGTGGATAAAAGATGAATGGGTAATCGCTTGCCGCACCAGTGCTGTGCGTTTAAAATCATAGTCTAATTTTGTTTGTAACTCGTTACTCATTAACTCAACGCCTTTTTTACATACTTAGCCGCATCGCCTACGGTGCGGATATTTTCAGCATCTTCGTTGGCAAACTCCATGCCGAAAATTTCTTCCAGCTCGGATATGATTTGGAAAATATCCAGCGAATCCGCGTTTAAATCATTTTTGAATGTGGTGTCTTCTGTGATGCTGTCTTTTGAAACGCTCATCTGCTCTGCAATGACGTCTCTTATTTTTTCAAATTCCATTAAAAAACCTCCCTATTTTTCCACAGTGTTGTACAATATACACTGCCGAATTGCATTTTTTATTGCCAATGCGTCTGACGAACCATGCGCTTTCACCACCAGTGAAGTCAGCCCTAAAAACGGCGCGCCCCCTACTTCGCGGTAATCAAACCGCTTTTTTAAATTGCCAAACGCGCCCTTTGCCAAAAGCGCACCCATTTTTGATATGGTGCTGGACATCAGCTCGTCTTTAATCATAGACATTAGGGTTTTTGAAAGCCCTTCTGTCAATTTAAGCACAATATTCCCCACAAAACCGTCGCAAACCGCCACATCCACTTCCCCCGCAGGTACACCACGGCCTTCAATGTTTCCTACAAAATTAAGATTACTCGCTTCAAGCAGTGTATATGCCTCTTTATAAATGGGGGTGCCTTTTTCTTTTTCTGCACCAATATTAATGAGCCCAACTCTTGGGTTTTTTATGCCCATACATTTTTGCATATAGTCTGCGCCCATTTGCCCAAACTGTAACAGATACGACGGCTTGACTTCCGCATTGGCACCACAGTCAAGCAACAAAACATGCCCCTTTTTTGTAGGCAGCAACGTACACAAGGCCGGACGCTGAATGCCTGGCTGGCGTTTTACAAATGTAAAAACCCCAGTCAAAAGCGCACCAGTTGAACCAGCAGAAACAAACCCGCCAGCCTTACCTTCGCGCAGTGCTTTAAGCCCAACCACCATGGAAGATTCTTTTTTTTGCTTTATCGCAACCGTTGGGGATTCGTTGACTTCAATAAACTCGGGCGCGTGAATGATTTCAAGCGTTGCGCCTTTCTTAGCCAGTTCTGTGCGAAGTATATCCTGTGGCCCAACCAACACAAGATTAACATCTGGGAATTCTTTTGCCGCCTGCAATGCGCCTTCTACTACAGCGGAAGGGCCTAAATCGCCACCCATTGTGTCTACAGCAATCGTCAATTGACTCATATCCACCTCCAAACTTAAAACAAAAAACAGACCCAAAACAAGCCGCCAATAAACCTGGCTGGCCGCCCGCCATCAGTCCGTATTTTTGCAATGTTTAATTTTATGCCATTGAGGAAACGGCTATTCAGCCATTTTTAAAACGTCGCGTCTGTTATATGAACCACAGCTTTTGCATACGCGGTGTGATTGCATCAGTTCGCCACATTTACCGCAAGGCACAAGATTTGGCATGGCAATTTTCCATGTTTGTTTACGTCTTTTATCGCGCCTGGCTTTTGATGTTCTTCTTTTTGGGGAAATCATTTTTATATCCTCCTAGGTTGCATGGTTGGTTTTGGCGGCTTTTGCGCAAGCAAAGGAAATCGCCAAATTTCACTGGAGGGTATTATATACAATTTGTTTGGGCTATGTCAAATAGAAATTTGTTTTTGTGGGGTGGGGTTTACATGAGTGGGCTGTCGCATGGGCGGGGCAGCATGGGTTTTTCCGCTACTCCGGCTGATGTCCAGACAGCTTCACACGGGGGAAAATGCTGTTTTTCTCCGTGTTATCACACGGAAAAACAGCGTTTTCCCGCCGTGTGAATCTATCTGGACGCCTGCGTACGCGGAAAAACCCATGCTGCCCCGCCCATGCTTCTATACCATATGTAGGGCGCAAGTTAAAACCTGCGCCTTAACTGATTTGGGTATTTTGTTTAGCTAGTGGTGGGGGTTAGTTTTCTTCTGCGCGGCGTATGAGTAGGGCGTTGTCTTCGGTGATGTGGAAGCTAACTTCGTCTCTGTCTTTCCAGCCTAGTGTTTCTCTAACTTCTCTGGGGATGACTACGCGACCTAACTCGTCTATGAGTCTGAGAGTTGGTGATTGTTCCATGGTATGGGCTCCTTTCTTATGGGAATTTTCACGCTTTGCGTGAATTAAAAGGTCGAAGAAAGACAAAAGCGCATAGAGCGATGGCTGCTTGCTTGTTGCAAACAACACATCATCGACCTATGCGCTTTCTATGTATCAAAATGCTTACATATTGGCGTGAATACAGAATGTA
>Ga0136643_10007811_pt1 | contig 15526 bp, 8 predicted proteins | sample TergutLab28metaG_FD_96883 | JGI IMG/M metagenome (GOLD analysis project Ga0136643, IMG submission 96883) | Labiotermes labralis P1 segment gut microbial communities from Petit-Saut dam, French Guiana - Lab288 P1 (version 3) (version 3) | ecosystem: Host-associated > Arthropoda: Insects >... | reverse complement strand
CCCCCCCCCCCCCCCCCCCCCGAAAATCGTGCCGTTTATAAGATAATGTGAAAGAATATTTTAGAGCCGAACAGACCACAGACGACAATATAATAAGGGGCATGCGCGTTGCATGCTGGATACCTCAAGGTTACAAACACACTCTCACAGTATGTAATACTTATTGCTCTTCCACTGCAACAATGGTTACATGAATGCACCTCAATGTTACGTTATACATACACTATCTCTGTTGTTGGAACTTGACTGTTAACGCGGTTCTGATCGTCTAACGACTCCGATAATGCCTGGAGATATGCCGATATTGATGTGAAATTGTGAATAATTTATGTTGGCTGCTGCTGCAGTCTTTCTTTTGGACGGAGATGAATTGATCACAGTCGAACTGCTGTTGATGGTGGTTGTCGAAGTAGTGGTAGATCTCCTTTAGATATGGTTCACGCGTTTTGTCAGACGGTTGACGAGATGCCTAGGCAATCACGGTCATAGACCGCTCGAAAATGATCCGAGGTTTAAATCCCAATGGATGAATGTCTGCATTGTCCTGTGCCTTTGTATCTAGAGAGGCCTTGCGAATTATCCTAATCAAGGAGTCTTACCGAAACGGAAATGTCTGCACCCATAAAGAGGGTCGTTGAACAGTGGTTCCCAACCTGTGGGTCGCGGATTTCCAGGTTCCCGCGGGGTTTTTTCCCAAGGACTTTTCAACTATACATTATGTAAACTGACTAAGCAGCAAGTCTTGCACATATGCCAAGAGGTGAGAAAAAAGGACGTCCCTGTCTATGCCGTGAAGGTATATAGGGGGAGTAGAGGCATAGTTCCACACATTCTTAATCTCGGCACTAGATGGAAGTGCTAGTTTATTTGTCTTTATATTTTTCCTATTGCCTCGTATTTTATTTTCTTAATGTATTGTAATCTGGACTTACAAGATTGCAATAGTGTTTTGCATGGTTCTCTGTCTAAAATCTCAAGCGGTTAGCCTGTTACAAGGGGCATGTGTACAGGATCACGTGGAATCACTCCTCTGACAGATGTGGTGCGAATGTATCTCACTCCACAAAAGGAAGTTTGACGTCCTAACTGTAAACATCATTCATAAATAAGCACTCAATTTTTATAAATCTCTGACAGGTACCATTAACACACACCGCAAATTTGTTTGTGGTTCATAACGCGCTTTTAACTAAATTATAATTCACGATATTTTTAACAAGACATTTGATAATAGCAGCAATGAAGATGTTATCCTATATTTATGGTGTGTATATCATCATCATCATCATCATCATCATGTATCTGTCATGGAGTTGGGCCACTTGTTGACCCGTTCCGGTCTCACATATCCAGAAGTCTCTTCAAATGTCTACCATGATTCCTTCTGCCCGTTGGGGAGTAGTGTTTCATTACCCTGGGTGTGTATAACTAAAGAGAAAGGGTCAGAACTAGGAACACATAGTCTAGAGTGTGAACTCATAATTGTACGTAAGCCGTACTCCACGTGGGTGTTCTGGGGTCGAGGGTATGTAGCTTGATACACTCAGTGCTTGTTACAGTGTGTATAAACAATCCAGGGTGCCATGATTAATATAGCATGGTAATTAACCATCCCATTCATTGTCATATCGGAACGTCTGTTACAGGACCGTGGACAGGCGGCTGACGAAGCCTTGCTAGAGGCTTATTATCGAGCTCAGTGTGCAGAAAATAACAGATAGTTTATTTACCGAACTATAAAGTGCTTGATTTTTTACTGACACAGCTGTCAATAAAACAGACTGAAAGTAAAGATTCTAGTCTACTTGGAACTGAGGCCGTGTACACTGGAAAATAGTTACCGACGTTTCGGAGGAGCGTAGCTCCTCCATTTTCAGCGTCACGCATTCCGAGATCGGATTCTTGGTACTGTATCTCGTTTTCGTTATTAAGACTTGATCCGTTTGACTTGGAGGGTAATTTTTTTGGGCAGCTTGATTCTGAAGATGGAAACGTTACGCTCCTTCAGAATAGCGGTAAATGTATACCAGTCGACACGGCGTAACGTCTCGGAAGGTTTGAATCAACACCACAGGGAGAACCTTAATATAGAACACTGGAGAGCGTCTGATTGTTACTTATTGTAGGAGTGCCGGTTTCTAGAATCTTGTATTTTGCCCAGAACGTTAAGCAGTTGTTTCATACGAAGGCTTGGTGTTTTCGTGGCGATCAATCTTTGTTCTCGAGTCAGATTGAGGTTCACAGTAGAATGAAGTGTTAACAGTTCTGGAATTTTAAATGTAGCTTTTTGCCTCAGGTGAAGGAGGGATGTTCCTCCTAAATGTTTCTACCCATATACCAAACTAGAGGGCGTCTCATCCCAAAAGCTACGATCTTAGTATGTCTTTTTACAAATATCCTCATTTTTATGGGGGTTCTGTCTCTATATTTGCGAAGTTGCGTTTCTGAATGTAGGAGGTGAAACTTCCGTCATTGCGTTGTTTGGGATATGTTTTTAAAAGAGATTAATTTACATGTAGTCCTTGTCCTATACTAATTAGACTAGATTTAAAAAAAATTAGTAGACCACTGAATGACGTCAATAAGTCGTGTAAAGTACACCTGAATGCTGCTTCGGCGTAGTGATTGTGTTATCACTAAGTAGTTCCATGGAGCGAGGGGTCCATTTTTGAGAATCTGGTAGCCGTACAGACGTACAGACGTTTCCTGCTGCTTGTGGAACATGAAGCCCCGTAATTTACCGCGTTTACGCCACTGGTCCATGTTCTGAGCCGGATAAATCGTGTCTGTAGTGTATGTCTTTGTAGTATATTTTAATTCTGTTCTCTCATTTACGTCTGTGTGGTGTCGTCTGTTTAGGTATCCTGATTGGAATTGGATATGGATTTCTTAGTTTTCACAATTGTGCCTGATTTTATGGCTCAGAAAATATTTGACGAAGATCAGCTGTCAGTGAATTATTTGATGTTAAACACAGTGTAATTAATGAGCATGTCTACTCATTAGTCGTTTTCTTATTTCTCTGTTATTCTGTCTAGGTACATTTAATTGAATTGTCTTAAGATGAAGAGTTTGACAGATGCCGCTGTGTTTATTGCTTGAAGTCCTATACGAGTGCTTTGCTGCGTTATAGAAAAGAAATACATATTTCAAATACGCAGGGGACAAAATATGTTAATTAAGGGAACTGCGGTACGGTCTGCAGTGTAATATAATGGGGTAGTGCTTGTGAACAGCGAATGGCAGTGGTATAGCTAGTAATTTTACGTGCAGGGTGAGCGTTAACAGCGGCCGCCCTTAGCAGGAATTACGAATTTAAAGAAATCACATTTTTTAAATTGTATTTTATGTATGTAGGTATGTGTGTGTGTGTGTGTGTGTGCCGGGTAGCTCAGTCGGCATAGAGACTGAGCTACGGGCTGGACGGTCCGGGATCGAATCCCGGTGGGGACGAGATTTTCCGCCCCGTCCAGACCGACCCTGGGGCCCACCCAGCCTCCTGTAGAATGAGTCCCGGGTCTTTTCCGGGGGTAATGTGCGGCCGGGGCGTGCTGCTGACCACTCACTCCCTTCTAGTGCCGCGGTCATGGAAGAATAGAGCTATACCTCTACCCACCCTCTGGGCCACACCGGGCCTGTAATGATCCATTTACCTTTACCTTTTTTTAAGTGTGTGTTTGTGTGTGTGTGTGTGTGTAGTATGTATGTGTGTATATGTGTGTGTATGTACGTATGTATTATGTATGTGTCCGTGGGTATGTATGTGTGTGTGTGTGTGTGCGCGTATATATGTATCTGTATGTATGTTGAGCACTCCACCGTAGCTACCCGCCTGTTGAATTGAGAAGGGTACGGGTTATTACAGGCGGGGCCTGTATTGAGGTACTCCCGCCGTAGAGGTTATATAAGCCATGGAAACCAGAGTTAATATAGTCGGTTTCCTGATCGATATTCGAACACGGAACCTCCGGGACATGAAGCAGGATGTGTTGTCACCCAACTGCGACGTTCGGCGCGTGAGAAAGACTTTCATACTGAAAGGTTTTACTTGTTCGGGCATTAAGTTGACACATCCAGCACGGACTGATAATCAGCAGGAAAAGTTTTGAGATGTCACAGCGGTGTACCTTTTGAAGCACGTGAGTTGACACAGCAAGCATAAGAACGGGGATGGCCCGTGCCTGCACACTTGTAGGTCGGCTCCAATTAAATCATTCCTCCAAGGAATGTATTAGAACTTTTTTTCATGGCACTTTCGAAATCGCGGCTAATTAAGAAGCTTTAAAAGTATCTGCCGGCTGGTCGTTAATGTAAGTAGCTCTGTAACTACATGTTGCATTGAGCAAGAGATTTCATGTTAGAATACGTCAAAACATATATAAAGTGGGGGAAAAGAACTACTAAAATTACTTTTACACGTATTTTATGTAATCTGGCACAGTTCCTTGGTTTAAACGGTTTTCGTGAGTTTGTTACATAACTGTTTCGTTGTAATGACGTTATTGAAATGTTTTACGCTACTGATGTTTGAAAGTAGGCTAATCAAGGAAGAGGCTCAGCGTGGTCGTATATTCACCTGTCATGTTAAGGAGCGGTTGGCAGTCACTCTGTTCTGCTGCACGTCTCTCACGAATATTGCCGTCTTATTCCCCGGTTTAAGTCAACGTGCCCCAAATGGTCTCTTCGTTTGAGGTTTCCATTTAGATTCTAGAAGTCCTTCACATTCTCCTTTCCTTGCATTATATATCATTCAATTATTACGGTTCAAGCCAACAGACTCACACAGTATTAACCTGTATCGAGATATAGGTTGGAGTCATTTTCAGTTGTCTATATACATTGTTTTACCAGACTGGTGCATTTGTTTTATACAACTTCTCTTTGATATTCTTGAAGTGGTAAATTTGTTTTGCCTGTTGGGCATTAACGAATTTCACACCCTCCATTCCGTGCATTATAATTCATTTATTACAGTTCAATCCAACAAATGCGCACAATATTGTGTGCATTTGTTGGATTGAATTGTGCTAATCTAACAGAAGGCTATTATTTGAAGAGTACGAATTAACCATGTTATGTGAGCGCCTTGCCACATGCACATGCATGGGTTGCGAATGGAGATGGCCTAATAGATATCAGGGTAACTGCGAACTAACTGAAAAAGCTGTCGCAGACTGCCGACAGAGGGCGCATCTCCAGTTATAGGGTTAGTCGTAGGGTTACAGTCCCTCACCGTAACTCGTGTTAACGAAAATTTTACGAAGTCCACTGGATTAGTCCGATTGTTTGTGAAATAAAGCAGGATAACATTGAGATGAATATTAGAGGTATGTATTGTGAGGGTGGGTGAGGAACGTAAATGGTTTAGGATCATGCACGAGGGCGGTCTTGCATATTAGTGATGCTGAACTTTTGCTGTTACATTGTTGGATTAACAATTGCATCGAAAGACATCTTACCTGATGAAATTGTAGCAGGTTCTGGGAATGTTCACTGTAGCCCCGACGATGTCTGCATATCCACTGACATATCCGAAGCTCTCAGCACACACACAGATAACTCACGTGGGCACAGTGTGCATGTCTTGTATCTGACATTTATAATATATACGTACCACGAAGGCACGGAAACTGTACCACGACTGCGCAGCCGCTGCGCGCTCCTGTCAGACTGACAGCACAGAGTTTGTTCACTGACTGTAAAATCGAGGTGACTACATTAGTCTTATGCGTCCCCACTCTTTGTCAGTGTCTGTATTTCACGTTTTCTCTCACGCCGGCTTGTCTTGGCTTGGCTTCGCTTGGTCTGTACTATGCGCGACTCAGCTTACCGTATACTCCATAGCTGTAAAATGCCGAAATGCAGTTCGTATTTCATTAATCAGATTTTATGGAGGCCATGCCTTTGTGTTATTTACTAAATGAACCACACTTCGTCGAACATAACATAGGTTTATTACCTAAATGTTTCGGCCCTTGCTCAGGCTATCACCAGATATGTCAATACAAAAATCGGTATCTTCGTTTAGAGGATGTTTGTATTTACGAGCCTGATGATGGCCCGAGAAAGGGCCAAACATCTAGCAAATAAACTTACGAACTTATGTTGTGTTCGACGGAGTAGGCGGTAGTGTTCTTGACTGGGGTTCCTCAGGTTCCCGGTACAGATATCGGCCGGGTTACTGGCTGTACCTTCAGAGATGGCTGTGTTCCTCACTCTATCAGGCGAATGGCCACCCCCGCGTATCTCGAAATCTTTCTTTATCCACAATTGATCATATTTCCATCTCGTCCAGTACGTAGAGTTTATACGTTATTGGATAACCGAACGGTCAACTGGTCCGTCATGTGATACTCCTACTTTAGCCGTTAGAAGCGGAAAACATCCTTCAAGTCGTTGTGTATTTGCTTCTTATTCGGAAGGTCCTCGGTTTTAATCTCTGGCCCCGAAACAGATTGCCCCAAGTCGTTTTGCTCTTTTCTTCAGTTACTTGCGTTGGTGAGAGGGCGCAGTAAAACATACAATATCGACTTCCATTCAAGCCTTCCTGAAATAATTGACGGACCATTTTCTAATTCAGCGCTCAGCGCTCTGTAACCTGTTCAGTTGTAAAGCTTTGTTAAAGAAAAAGTATCTGCACTTCGCGGGAGCTGCAAAACACTACCTGAAGTAGGAAGTCTGCCGGTTTAGGGAGATATTTGGTATTTATTGCGAGATTCTTACAGAGCACAGAGATGCACGTTGAGGCAAAATGCGAAGTTCCTTAATGTTGACAGTCTGTGGTGCATATAGTTACAACTTGAATTTAAATGGTTAATGGAAATGGTGTAAAAAATTAAATGTAATGTCGTGTAATTGTTGATTTTGTCGTTCTCTTTTGTCTCGTGTTATTAAACTGGCCTGAAAAATTTTGGCATTAAGAGTTCTGTGAAGTTCTGTGACGTGTGGGACAATATTCCATATCTATAAAGACTTCTGCTGTGTTTCTGTGGACTACTACTAGTACGTACATTCATTTAGTCCTAGATTTTTTGTTATTGGAACTAACATGCATTTGATTAAGTTTAGCCTTGTAGCTTAGTGACTGCCACAACACATGTTGTAATTCAGAGCATAGATCAGCACTTTTACTTGGCCGGTGGTATTTCATTTCCCATTGTGGGTGTATTTATGCACTTAGATAGATGCTCTTTGAATATAAATGGAAGTTATAAATATTCAGTTCGTGTAATGCGGGCGGCAATGCTGAAAGTTTCTCCAGATTAGGCATGTCCCAATGCTACCGTCGTATGTGCTGAATGTGTTTTGTGTGATGCTCATGGCCAAGGTATTCTTCATTTCACTTCTGTAACATGTGGAACGGTTTATTCCATATACATATTTAATGTAGTCTATAAATTTGCTGTTGCAAGGGTAATCGAATATGAGAGATGCATAAATGTCTTGTATTTCGTTAAATATTCACCGTATCAGAAACTGAGAGACGACGTGTCTACGGGTTTGACTGTGAAGAATGCTATAATACTGTCTTCTGGGCTATGACACCGTGTAGTCTGGTAGGCTTATCACCGTTTCGGAGGAACCTGCTTTCTTCTTCATGGTAGAAGACCTAGCCTGAGGATGGGGTTGGTACTCTTTTTAAGGAGAACCCTTACTAGATTTCAAAACCTGGCCTTGATGGCATTGTTTGGTATTAAGAAAGGGAAAATAGCAGGGGGCTGAAGAAAAGTGAATGTATGGAGAGCCTTGTGATTTGCCCTTGTGTTTTTCTATGTATTGTTTGTGTGTAAATGTGTACTGTACTACTGCCACCGGGTGTCAACCCAATTGCAGTAAATAAATATGTCAAATACTGTACCGAATATTATTAAGGCCTTTAAGTGAAGGAGGCTTGTGCCGGCGGTGTGTGCAGAATGCTTGGGAGGGGCGAGAGGTGGGTGCACGAATCTAATCGGATTACCTGCAGGGAAGAGACAAATTTTAAAGGGTACACATTCCTGTGTATCTGAATCGTGTCTTTCCAGGCACCTCACTAAACACAAATACAGGATAAGTAATTACATAGTTGATTGCTTAATTAGGAGGGACCGAACCTCCTATACTGTGGGGTCGCAGTAGACTTTGATCACAACCCATGAAGGTTTGCAGAAAATTTAAATACAAATCTGAAGAACAAAAAATTTAATTTAAAAGACTGATGCGAAGTCGGAAGAGGTTTGACGAATCCACTGAGGGCAGATGTAATTAGAACAACCTTAAGTATCATGGTAAAATAGAGACTTCGAAATATTGCAAAACGAACACAACGAAAAGCGAATAACAGCGTATTGAGCCTCGCTCGTTGACAATCTAGAGCACGCGTAGTCTGCGGTCCACGTGAGTTTTAAAACACTTATCAGAATGAAGGGCACTTTTTTAAGTGATGTGGTGAACTTCGCACGTAGAGTTAAATTTTGCAAACGATATTTGATTATTACAACTGGCTGTGTAACTCCTGTCGACACAGCTGCTTATTAATATTGTTGTTAGTTATTATAAACGCAACTGCGATATGTTTCGACCCATATTAAGGTCATCTTCAGGCCAGTATTCACAAACTTTTCCATTGCATGCTTAATATGGAATATAATTTCTCGTGAAATTTTAATCTTACGTGAATACTGGCCTGAAGATGACCTAAATATGATTCGAAACCTGTCTCCATTGAATTTATAATAACTACCAACAGTTAATAAACATTTGTGTCGACGGGTGGTACATACCAATTTGTGATACAATAACACACAACGAGATGTCTTGGGTTTAAAGAAAAACATACTTTTAAATTGCAACTGGGCGTCGTGTGTTTTGCATGGGAATATAACTGTGTTGGAAACTGTCTGACTTATGGCATTGGGAGGAGTGAGAAAAATACGGCGTGTTAAGCTCCAGCATCCTCGTTACTCTTTCAGTTTTAAGTATGTTGTAATCTTGTCATAATTTTGTATCATCTGAATGTGTATTTCTTAAATAAATTATCAGTGACGAAGGCACTGTGGGAATGTTATCATTTGAGGTTTTTTTTCAGTCTTCAAAAGTAATTTTAGGTCTTAAATATTAAATAATAATAGAGTTTATCCTTCTTTCCTTGGGACTCGGTTGATTGATTCCGGAATTAAATTGCTGCATTGATTTTAATTGCAGTAATGTCAGTAATGTGCCGGTCCCAGTAGCCGCGCGATCTAAGGCGTAGGTCTGCGGCCGCTCGTATACCGAGATCATGGGTTCGAATCCCGCCGGGGGCATGGATGTCTGTCTGTTGTGAGTGTTGTGTGTTGTCAGGTAGAGGTCTCTGCGACGAGCTGATCGCTCGTCCAGAGGAGTGCTACCGACTGTGATGAGTCGTTGTATGTGATCTAGAAACCTCGTGAATGAGGAGGCCCTGGCCCGCGTTGGGCCGCAGCGCCACTGGGGGGGGGAGTCAGTAATGTTATTTTAGTCCCACATTCTTTTAACATAAAGTAAATTTTACTTAAAAAAGTACGACTTTTAGTGTTAACTGTCGGTGTGCAGCCTTCGCAGAGTTTGGAGTTTTCGGGTGTACCTTGTGCAATAGAATGTTGCTCAAGGCCTTGGATTTGCCTTCAGGCGAAGGCGTGTAGGAAGGCAGTACTGTTCTGAATGTTGTTGGAGCTTTTGTTCTCAGTTCATTAGCTGTGTTCCTTGAAGGTTATAAAGGAGGCTAATTTTCAGCGTGCACTAACATAAATACAACTTGTGAAATCAAGTTGCGTGTTAGAAATTTACATACCGGGCGGCTCTAATGCCTGCGCTCTGCGTTTAGACTCTTTCGAATATCGACTAAGTTACCGGCTGTCTCGACTGAAGTTTATCTTAGTTTTTGTCATTACATTTAGTTCTTTTTTCTCCTTTCTCCTTCCCTCCCTCCCTCGCTAACTCACCCACTGTTTCCTTTCGGAAACTTAGTTGCACTAAGTGGAATAATTGTTAGGGAACACGCGGACTCTTTTAAAATAACAGCTTTACAGTATATTGAACACCTCCTCGCTTTATGGCCCTTTCGGTGTGCTGCGTACACATGCTATAAAGGCTCGTTTCTTTGCGTTGCGTTTCTGACAAGACGGGGTAATGGGAGGCAATAGCAGAAACAAAGAACTTTTGCGTCCAAATTGTTCGGCACACTTCACAGCGCGCCGTGCCGCAGTAATCTGCCGTGACACGCTGCGTGGCAGTAACTGTACTGAACAATGCGTTTTGTTTCACAGGTCTTCAACTGAGACCAATTATTCCCCATTTTTGTCATAATTTGTCTATTAGGGTGCTGTAGTAAGCACTGTGCAGCTGATTCTGATCTTTCTTGCGCTGTCAGTCGAGCAATTCTGCTGGTGTGGGTGAGGAACCTTGATCTGTTGAATGGCTTTTTCAAGTGTCTAAGTTGCATAGCTTCGAATGGTAGGAGTTGTGTTTGATGGCTTGGATAAGACGTACGTATGAATGGTCTGCACTTACACTTTCATACTGTCCCATCCTTTTTAAGGTAAAATTTGAAGTATTCCCTGTGTACGGTATGAAGTCCTATGGAAGAAGAGACATAGCTCCACTAATTATTGAAAAAAGATGGAGATGAGTGCGTTGCTTTGGGCGAAAGAGTCCCCGGTTCCCATTGAGTAGGAATTGAAACTGGATGGGCCGTACAGCTGGTTCGGACGTTTCGTTGGAGATGAAAATCTGTTGCCCCTGCCGAGAGTTGAACCACGATTACGCGCTAATCCAACCCGTAATTTGGTCACTGTACCCACTACGTTGTCTCGGCTCCCATTTTCCACGTTGCCTGAAAAATGTCTTGGAAATCTTCAGTGTGTGAGGCGGGATTTGAAGTAGGGACTTAACCACTCTGCTGTGAAACTTGGTATCGGTACGGTCAGTGTTCTTGTGTCTTGAGTATTACGCATGAAGGTGTATAAATGGCGTGGAGGTAAAGTTTTACGCAGTTAAGGGTTGTGGATTGAAATGGGGGTTTGAGATATACGCTTCGTCACTTCCCCTGCGTGGGAAAATGTGTTTGTTACATAATTGACGTGTGGCTAGGTGGGGCTTCACCGAGAGCCCCACATTTTGGTCTGGTAGAGGCTTCGGGTGTTTTGTGGGCGATTTACAATTAAAGTAAGGCACGAACATTTGCACCCGGCTTATCATTCGTAATTATTCTTCCATATCTCATTCGACTCATCCTAAAAGAACCGAATAAACAACAACTTTCGAGAGAGTTGCCTCAAGAAGTCAGCGTGCTCACCGTGATTCGTGATGTAACAGTACTAGTCGGTCGCTTTATGTAACAGACTGTAGTAGGAACAAGTAAAAAGTGAGTGTCGAAACGTTGGTCTTTGTCTCATGTATAGGTTTTGAGGTTCTGACGACTGTGAGGATGCATAATGCCGTCTTGTGGATTATGCCACCGTTTAGTCTTTGGTGCCGACGTCCCAGGGGAGATACTAAGTCCATCTTAAGGGTAGAAGTGAAGAATCATTGATATTCTGCTCCCGGTTACAAGATGTTAGTACCCAGCAGACCGCGATATGAATATGACTCATAATTTTGCTTCCCTGGAGTGATAAGTACAGTGATTGTGTTTCAACGATACTGAAGTTGTGTTAGATATAAATTTACTAGTATTACTTGTCACATTGAAGTATAGAACGGAATCTAGATGTAACATGCGAAAGTTTAGATTCTCACAGCTGTGTTGCCGAAGATTAATATCTTCTGGGATGTTAAAGCCACAAAGACGGGTAAAGAGTTGCACTGTTCGATCTTAAAATTGAAGGTACAACGTTTCTTCGTGACGTGGGTATCCATTTACCGATCGGCACGGTATCGTATTTAAGAAGACTTGTATCTGTAGGTAAAACATGCTTGTCTGTGTAGGGGATCGTTTGTAGGTCCGAGAATGTAAACTGGAAACTAGTGTGAAGTACGTGCATTGTCTGCCGGGGTTAGGTTTGGGAGGGGGCAAGCCAGACGTCTGCCGCCACCTTACAGAATTTTTAGGAAAATGGAAGTTTAAAATAGAAGGAAATATGCTAATTCTTGATGCGATAAATTGAAGTCGTTTAAAAATATATTAGCTCATGACTATAAAAATACTCGACGAATGCCCCAACAAAATCCGTAAAATCGTTCTTAATCGGTTTAAACGGAACTTTGTCGTGGCGGCCCCATTATAAAAATTCCTGACTGCGCTTGTGATGTGAACTGACTTGTTAAAGAAGGTAGACTTGTTGAACAACGAAACATGACTGGAAAGAAGACAAGAGTAACGGAAAATGGTGTGCTTGAGTGTTCTTTGTTGTGTATTTTTATAAGGCTGCTGCGTACAGTGTGTGTGTGTGTGTGTGTGTGTCTCCTAGAAGGAAGATTGCTGTCACAAATGCCAAAGAATAAAGAATTAAAACGGGCCGTCGACAAGAAAATATGTTAAGAATATTTTAATAGAGTGTGAACAGAGAAGTAGTAGGCGAGAAAAAAAGAAAGAGTAACAGCATGTGCTGTGGGGTAGCATGTAGTGCACAAAGCTGGCCCCTTGGTTGTCTAGAAATTACCCATTCTTTAAGGTAACGCAACATCCAGTACTGGGCATGATGCTCCTGAGCCCTTTTCACACGCTGCCACTCAAATTTAAGACGCCATGTAAGTTCAGCCTTCCTATATACGTCTGCATCTGCCACGTTGTGGCATTGCTTCAGGATTTTTGACTACAATTTTATATGCGTTTCTCATTTTTCCCGTCTGTGCTATACGCGTCGTATCCTCCGTGATCTGATAACCCTTTCGCCACTTTATCTAGACAGGGTTCTGGAGTCCTTCCGGCCCATTGTCCATTGAATCCCGGGGACTCTTCTGCCGCGGGTAAAGCGATCTGAACTGCAGCTAACCACTCATCACCTAGGGCAGTGTAGAGCAACATATTCTTGCACAAGGGCCGTTTGAAAATTCCCGAACACTGTACGGGCCGGAGACCAATATTTAAGAGCAGGTCTTGTTTTTGAAGGTAAATTTATTTGGAACTCAACGAGGTGGCACAGTTGGCTGAGGCATTGCGCTACAAGCCGGAAGGTCGCGGGTTCGATTCCCGATAGTGTCATTGGACTTTTCCGTTGAAATAATCCTTCTGACCGCACTATGGCCCTGGAATTGACTCATCCTCTGACAGAAATGAGTACCGGCAATAATTCCTGGACGGTAAAGGTGGCAGGTGCGTAGGGCTGACAATGTTACCACCTTCATGTGCCGATTGTCATGAAATCTGGGGCCTCAAACTCTTGGAACCCTCAAGGGCTGTCCAGGCCTGTCCTGGAATTGCTTTTACACGTTTTCCCTTCTTTGGGATTGTGTTATAAGGTGCTGGCGTACAAAATATTGCGTGTTGGATTGTATAATGTAGTTTTACTGTGCATCTTAGTTGTATCTGTAACAATGGCTTATTATTTACCACGTCTGTATGTGTCTGTATATGTATAGGCAACAGGCGGGTCCTGCATTACTGCCACTCTGTGTTCGTATTCTAATCGCACTAAAATGTCATTCTAAATACATTTTGATTCCGGTATGGAATATATTTAAGGAAACGCAAGGGACAGCAATTTACTGCTCGATGCACCATGGTAAGTGCAGTGCGACTAACTTCGCCAGTTGCCTTAGTAATGTCCTCGCTGTCCGTCAGCAAGTCTGTGATTCGTGTACTTCGTTACACGTTCCGGCACAAGTTGTGTGCCGTCGTCAGACCTTTACATAACATGAGGACGGAGGTATGCTCTGTTGTGCCTCTGTATAGCGTAGAATTTTAAGGCGATTGGCCTATATACACTGACTTATGACATGCAGGGGATGTGTAGTGCAACTTTGGGTATAACGTATCATTTGAATTCAGTAAACTGCTCATTTTGTCCATTTTGTGTGTAAAATACAGGTTAGAACACGAGAAAGAGATTGTATTGGTGAATCGCCAATTAGCCCGTTTAATGGTCAGTCATAATCAGTGGCGTAGCTAGGTTTCTTTTGACCCCGGGGCGAGCAATGACAGTGGCCGCATCTGACAGAAATTACGAACTTTAAAAATATCAAAATTGTTTATTAAATTTCATTATATTTGTCTCAATAATTTAAAATCTGTCGAGCGCATAATATCAAATTTTTCATTAAAGTGTTTAATCTGCCCCTCTTCGGACTTTCTTGCCTCGGATGGTAATAACATATACCACAGTGTAACGTTAAGAATTCGATATTTCGCGCAGAGAAATTATTTTTGAGTTTGAATTGGTTCTCGGAACAAACAACAATAATTTTCCCGAACGTCGTTAGCCGAATTGACTTATTCAGAAATATTCTGTCCACACGGTGTTTTTTTGTTTTAATGTGAAACCCATACTTTTTAATATGATTCGGATTGCAATCGCCCTTGAAATTTTGAGGCATGCCACCCGAATGGTGCTTCCCGTAGCTAATGCAGCTCTACTAGCAGATCGTCGGGGTTTATCTGGCATCAGTTGCGTGCGTCCTTGTTCCGTTGAAAGGAAGCGATGACCGGCCCGGTCGGCGAGGGGGGGGGGGGGTTCTGCACATTGTTCTGGAAAGCGAGTTGACCACACGTATTCGTGCCACTTTCTACCTATCCCGAGTAGACATTTTTTCTGTTGTCTCCATTTACCGCACCCAGTGTTGTGTGGGAACCAACTGCTTTACTGCAACGCACAACAGAAGGCGACAATTCAACATTTATCTGACTTACATTGCCATGTATTACACGCAGGGCAGTGCAAGGTCGGAACGTGATTGTCTGAGAAGGTCACTGCAAAGTCTGCATATTGCCATGTTTATTGTCCTTCAGTTGTAAATTCAGCAGTAATAAACAATAATAAGAAGAGCAATACGTGTTTATTTACATGCTATCTTTACACCACAAAGGCCAATTATAAAACCAGCACAGAATACACAGATGCAACAGAAATACATAAAATAAGACACAGGGTGGTAATAGGATTTCTCATGTTATTCCTTTAACCCCACCACACCTTGTCTTTCACTGTGACTTGGATGTTTTGGGCTGCTTGTGTATAGGCTAGTATAATACTCCAAACTACTATAGAAACATAACCCAAACTATTTAAATCACAGGAAAAGCCACAATCCTTTTGTAGCCACACCGGAGTGATGGGGGTTATAATAGGTAATGTCCTAATAATTGTAATAATAATAATAATAACAATAATAATACAATAATAATAAAACAATAACCGACAAACAAAACAAGTACCAAGAACTGGCGAATGAAATATGTACTATGTGGAAGTAAAAGGCAGCACAAGTAATCCCGATAGTAATATAATCTACGGGAGTAATTCTAAAGTCACTATCACAAAGTCTAGCAAGACAACCTGCACCCGAATACATACATACAACTGCAAAAATCTGTAATTCTTGGCACATGTTCAATTGTAAGAAACTTTTTAAACTACAAATAAGACCACTG
>Ga0136643_10007809_pt1 | contig 15528 bp, 10 predicted proteins | sample TergutLab28metaG_FD_96883 | JGI IMG/M metagenome (GOLD analysis project Ga0136643, IMG submission 96883) | Labiotermes labralis P1 segment gut microbial communities from Petit-Saut dam, French Guiana - Lab288 P1 (version 3) (version 3) | ecosystem: Host-associated > Arthropoda: Insects >... | reverse complement strand
TAAACACTTGGTATAATATAGTACTTTGTATTTATAATGTACAAAATTTCTGTATTGAAAAAAAGAGTTATTAAAATGTATTTTTTTTTTTTGGGGGGGGGGGGGGGGAATAGAAAGGTTCAATAAAATTTATATTCAAGAAATTTAATTGATAAATTTGGTCATATATTTTTCGGACGTAAACGATTATACAAACCTAGAACAACACTTAGGAAGAGCTGCTAAGATTACTGTATAGAAATGCGAGACAGCATATCAAGAAGCAGATCGTATTATCACGAAACCAGCAGAAGCTGGTCATCAGGTTGTGAGCATCACATATCTGCTTTGTAGCCTCGGCTTGACTCTTCGAATCCAGCAGTTCCACTCGTCTTTCCCTGGGCCATAATCCGAAACAATCTGAAGTTATGCCGAGCATTCGCTCATATCCAGAAAACGAAAGAACATTTTGGGCTAAAATAGCCCAGAAAGTTGTTTTAAGGAATTGAGAAAGCCAGAGAAATAATAAATAAAATCTATTGCAGAAACGCCATGAATAATTTACGACTATTGTAACTTTTATGCATGTGGATTTGGAATTTAAAAAAACCTCTGTATTACGTATTTGAAAGCAGGCCTGAATGATCCTGCTTGCATTCAGCAGAGCAATAAAAATGAAGCTAACAACGAAATAACTTGCTCCGCGGTGAATTTGAATGTAAATCAGCTAATTCAAAATATTTCCTGCTTTCATGCAACCCAAATGTTTATTACCGGGCTCGTGAAGGCCCATCGTTAGGCCCTATTCTGGGCCGTTTCAGTGTCATACACTCCTTAGCTCTTTGTACTTTCACAATCCACTTTAATGTCGCCCTTACATTTATATCCCAATCTTCCAAGTGGTATAAATTTTAAGACCCATATAAAAGAGGCACGCTCGTAATTGTGTTTTGTTTTAATCTTCATACTCTCTGTACAGATGGTAAATCGAGCTTCTGTGCACTTGTGTAGTAATATCCATCTTCAGAACTGTAGGTACGCGGATGAGCCTAGTAGGCTGTACAGAGTTACCATTTCACAACTAAGCGGTGGAGTGCTTCAGTACTTACACGTTGTGTGGTTTGAAAGTGCCGGAATATGTAAGCCTGCTGAAGGATCGCGGAGACCACGATGCTCGTCCTGTTTGTCAGTATGTAACCGGTTTCATTGTAGTAAGTATTAACGTTTTTAGCACTGCAGTATTTACACATAATTAGGTTCGTAACACACTTTGTTTTCTCTTCATGCTAGGCTGTTACTGCTGTCCATACTTTGGTTTATATCATCTTGTGTCACAGTGCATAAGACACTTTAGCTTCAGTTAATGTCACTTATCTCATGATCCCTGTAAACTAGTATGAGGTAACATCACCTTCGTAGTGTGATAGCTATTTTTATGAATTTTTAATAGCAGAGGATGGATGTATTCCATGAACTGAATGATTCCAAACAATGGCCTGGGTTAACACCACCTTGTACCTCCTTGTACTGTGTCATAGGTTGATAACCGTATCTAACTAAGAGACACACTATGATGTGGGTTATATCACCTTATCCCACATACCCTAGGCACTGTGATGTGGGTAGATATCATCGTATCCCCCACACCCTAGACACTGTAACGTGGGTTGATATTATCGTATCACATAGACCCTAGTCACTCTGACGAGGTTCCTATCACCGCATCCCTCATACCTAAGACACTATCACTTTGACGTGGTTTCATATCATCGTATCCCACAGACCCTAGACACTATGACGTGGGTTCATACCATCATATCCCACAGACCATAAACTCTGTGACGTGGGTTAATTTCATCGTATCCCACAGCCGTAGATATTGTGGTGTGGAACTACACCACGTTACCTTACTGCTGCAGGCGCTGTGGCTTGCGTTAGTATCAAAGCGTCTAACAATTGCTAGACGCCATGGTGCAATACATGATGCTAAACTTCTTCACTGTTCGAACGTGGGAACTGTGTAAATCTTCTGAGCCAGGCAAGTGACGAGTTCATCTCCATAACAGCTTTCTAGCTTTTACATGTGAATATGGAATTATAGGAGAGTTACAAACGCTTGGTAATTGTGTTGGACATATTTATTGCAATGTAATTTGAAGTATGTCTGGTGCACAGCTACATAAACGCTTCTGCCAGTTAGCTGTTGTGGTGTTTTCAGTATCAAATACTGAATCGTAATGCATAATAAAAGAGAACAAATTCCCTGCACAAAACATGCGTATTTTCGAAGATATATTATCATGAAGTTATGATTTCACAGATCTGTATCAATTGTTGTTTCCATCTTGAAATTTCATACTTCTGCATTGTTAGTATTGGTGATGTAGAGATGTGGAATATGATGTTGACTTCAGCACGAGTGACAGGCTTTACAAACACATTAACTGACTTTTCCTTTAAGAAAGGAATGCAGTCTGAAAATGTGTGTTATAATTTCCAGCACCAGTACAAGCTAGGTGTTACTGCTAAAAGAAGAACTTATCTTTGAAGTGACGCCCTATCAAAATCCGTCGCTTTGTGATATGCAGTGCCAGGCATGTAACGTCCGCCAGGCACTAACAGGCATGTATTACTGGTCCTCTGAAGTTTCGACAAATTCAGACCGTTTTGACATCTGGTACTGGAGATTGAACACCTCGCAGTTCTGCAGCTGTCACTGTTTCTTCCACCGCAAAGTGTAAATATGTGTCTGCCATATCAGTTGTTAAATTAGTAATGACAGGTGTTATTAAATTGTTATTAGAATGTAGGTGTGTGAGCTAACGCACGTTTCGAACTTCTTTATGTAGGTTAGCTACTCCAACACTACAGAGAACTCGAGATGAAAGGCCAGCAACAAAGCCCTTGCTCTCTCTGAAATTCTACCACCGTGTTCCTATTAACATACATCATTTGCATCTCTGTATCAATATTCCGTTGCTAGGTAACCAGACATTTTACATAATACGGCCCCGTCATGTTAATATTCTCTCCTAATTCTCTCCACTCCAGGCTTACCAAAAGTTCTTTTGGGGGCGTGGTACTTCCTCTACAGTTACCGATGTGGTTCAAAGTCGTACCTTTTTAAATGCCATGCTTACTTGGTTATAATTCATTGTTTTCTGTGGCAATTAGTCTGTTGCTCTGAATTTAGTTATAATTAAAACCAAAATTAATTAATGTTGGTATAATCTGTTTACCCTATCCCAGTTGCCATACACATGGGCGAATTACGTTTACAGACTGCAGCTCTGTGAGCTGTACACCCCGTTATTATAAGACATGTGTTAATTTGAAAGGTCAATATGTGTTATAAATGCAATAACAAATGCCAGTGCTGTTCTACGCATTCAGTTTATATCATAGTCTTAAACGCTGGTGAGTAAATTCGAAAGTTCAGCATCGCTAATGCCTCTGATCGTTGGACGTGGCACTGAGCCGGTTCCATCCAGTTCCAATCAACATAATCTAAGTTTCCAAATAACTATAAGTCTCAGTGCTATTCTTTTGCTTCCTTCTTGCCTCCTCCAGGACATATGCCAGTTATTCTAAAAAATATGTCCTAGCTACGCGTCCAGTAGTTTGTACGTAGGTCATTTCAAAAGTTGTGCACACTGCACCTGCGCGGGCTGTAGGATGATGCAATAGTTCTGAATTTCGCGACAGTTGTGAGCCAGTTTTCAGTAAAGAACACCGTGTGCTTATTGGCAGGCTACGTGGTATCTGTTCTGCAGAACGGAGCCTTGAAATGGAAGAAGAAACTGGCTGGAGTCAGATCTCGCACAGTGACCAGCGATCATATTTTAACGCGCGTCCTCATGCCTCAGGTGCAGTATCGGAAATTTTGGAAAAGTATGGATGGCAAGTGTTTGCACACCCGCCGTACTGTGCTGACATGAGCCCAATAGACTTTGACTTGTTCCCAAAATTGAAGAAACCACTCCATGAGAAACGCTTCAGAAGCATTAAAGAGGTGTCTAATGAGGTGACCCGAGTAATCAGAGGCATCAAAAACGAAGGCGTCGTGACAGGAATACAAGACTTGCCCAAACGTTGGACCGCTGTGATAAAGCACAATGGAGATTACATTGAAGGCCTGTAAATGCATTTTGTAAAATAAATTCATTTTTAAAGAAAAAATGTACAGTGTGCAGAACTTTTGAAATGACCCACATATCCCAGTGGATATTAATTACTATTACAGCAATACTCAGTGATTGTCACGCGTAACAAAGGCCCCAGTACGTAATACCCTATGTTTCTTCAAGTCCACATGATTTTCTGAACATTTCTCAGTACGCTCGTAAATTAAGTATTTCCGTCAAAGTAAAAGACCGCGTTCCACACACATTCGAAAGAAAATGACAAAATTGTTTGGTATATTCGAATTTTTAGCCTTTTGGGAGGTAAACGAGTTGGCAAGTTTCTGAACTCATTGATAATAAACGTTTCGAGAATTTCTTTCTCAAAATTCAACATTAACCTCCGACACTCGCGTATCTGTTAGTGTTATTGCGAGATTGGTTTCCAAATATTCTCAGATTTTTATTAGGCCTACATATATTGTGATTTCCAATTTTGTTTCTTTTCGTGTTTGTGTGTCTCGTTTAATCCGTATGCATTTTTAGAGCAAGCTTCAAGATGGCTTGTGCGAGAATTGCGCTTTATTATTTATGGAATTTCTACGAGGGATTCTTTTTTCCCAGTTGCGCTGTGTGTCGCCCTTTGTAATTCCATTTAAAATTCCTGTCGAATTTTCCGAAAGACGTCAGCTGTCTTTTCAAGTTTAAAACATTTGAAATAATCTACGGGACACAAGTTCTCGGAGAACGTTGATCTTGTTGCACTGTTAAGAATAGATGCTGGATTGCGGTTTCACAGCGTCCTTTATGCGAGTTTTCAAGCACTCGGGAGAACTTCTCAAATCAACGCTAATTAAAGTATGCTGAATTGTGTAAACAGTGGAATTGTAACAACCTGTGTTTACACGTGCTTACTTCAGTGCTAATCATAACTACATTCTGGTTCCTGGAAACAGCAGAAGCTTTAAAGCTAATTCATTACATTTTGACATATCGGATTGATTGAAATATCTGATTACATGAATGGGGATTTTTATCGAATTGCACAAAGTAGAGCTTTTTGACAAGTTTCCGATATATATATATATATAGAGAGAGAGAGAGAGAGAGAGAGCACACACACATATATATTTATGTGTGTACATATATACATATACGTGTGTGTGTGTGCGTGCACGCGCTACACATTGGATATCTTTGCTGCGTAATATATAATCCTGACAATCTGCTTGGATTATAGTGTATTCAGTCCCAGAATGCAGCGTAAATTCGGAATACCGTGTGACGTCATTCAGCAGCTACACGCAGTTGGTTGTTAGGTTACTTAAAACCTTGTTTCAACTGCAGTCTCTCACATACAGCCAAATGTAATCGGAAGGTAGGCATAAACATGGTTAACAACTAAGGATATGAAACGAGATGTTCTGGGGACGTTGGAATTCACGTGGAAGCACTGGAGGTCAACACAAAATTTTGTAATATGTTTTCCTTACACGAATAACAAAAACTTTGCTGTCCGGCATACTTTCGGTTAATGTGACTTTCACCTTCTTGTCTCTCTCATATTGCGTTTTAAATAAGATAGACCTCTTTTTTTCGGTCATTATTAGCGATTATATTTGTCACTTCGTTTGTGTATAGTTGTGTCTCATTTGTGGTCTGTGTCAGTGCTTTATGGTTCCCAATCTCTGCGTGTCTAGGCTTGTAATCTTAATTCGGGGGTTGCCCCAGTAAGGTAAATGTTTGAGCTGGCAAACGAAGGAGCAGGAGTACCAGACACGTTGGCTGACCTCATTTGTTACCAACGCCAGTTCGAGAAATGTACGTGTATTGCGGTTTGCTCGTCTGCTCACGCGAGTGCAGTAGAAGACGGGACTATGCTTTTTGTGTCTGAGACAGCCGGGACAGACAGTCTTTGATGGGTGAAATAATTACAGGGTCAGGGTCGCTGTGTTTTCCAGGCTCTCATTATTAGCCTATCTAACTGAGACAAATACTGCCGAGTTACTTCGAGTTTTTTTTAAAATCATGGCCTGTTACAATTCAGAAAAACACATCATAGGTCAAAATGTTCTTCACCAGTCACGATTTGTTGTAGCTGTATTCCCGAATTTTAGATAATTCGCTGGTGTATAAGTGACGTTGGCTGTATTTATTTGATTTTCGGCGTCGAATTGATAAAGACTGACCTTCGTTGATTAGTATTTGGCAAAGAAATTCTAAAAGTCCGAAATCCGTCTGTGACATTTCCTGTCCTGTCGGCTTATAAGTTGATAGATTGTTGATTCCCCTCTCCCAACTTTCAAACTTGGGGATTATTCCTTGTCGCTTCTCCGCGAATTTTTAACTCTGAATATTTAAGGTTGTTACAAGTTAGGTCATACCTTTAATCCTGAAGTCAGGTCTTGGCTGCATTCAGTAAGGTACGTGGTATTACGGAATTAGGATGTGACCCGCATAAGACATGCGCGGTGGAAGACATAGAGCGAAGGGCACTATTATTTTGATGAATTGTGGTTATAATTATTAGTGCAACTGGTCCAAAGTAATAACAGAAAAAATGCGGTTAGTTATGGCAAGCTTTCATATCACCACCAAACAGGTCCGTTACGCGGAAATGTACTTGTGAGATTACAGGAAGAACGGAAGAAAGATCCGTTGGTCTTTATGCCCGAAGATAATATATTAATCAGAAACTCCGTGTTTATCTCTGCCTCCATATACAACACAAACAACAAAGAGAGAGGAAATAAGTGTCATAGCTACACACGGGCTAATGCCACTTCGCATGTTCTCCTTACATGTAACGGGAACCCACCGATCTAACCTTCCGCAAGTCGCGCCAACTAGCTGGTCATTATCTGCCTCTGCTTTAGGTACTTCTTGTGAGGAACTAACCAGGCATAATATTAGCGTCGCAATTTTCTAGTCTCTTCTTACCATGAACACATTTCTCAATTTGCTCCCAGAATTTCTGAGAAATCCTTTCCTTTTAGATCTGTTTGACTTAGTCGTGTGATTTAACCTTTAAACTTCATACTTGGTACTGTATATGCCACCATGTTTAGCATTAAGAAACTTTGCAATTGCAAACGAAATTTATTTGCTCTCAGAATGAAAAGCATTATTAGCCCTGTACAGCGTTCGTCGATTGGCATTTATAGTGGAGTTGCGGTCTGTGTACTGTGAGATGGAAACTGAATTAGTTTGAGTTCGTGAGGGCTAAACACATCGCCTACCATGACATAAGCTGATGTTCTCTGTTGAGTGATTATCACTGCTGCTCCGTATTAGGAATGTCACTGGTGTCAGCCCCAGCTTGCAGGTCGGTTATCAGCAGGTAGTCTAAGCATTTGCCACGATGGCAACATAAAAGGAACCACGCTTGCTTTTCTCACATCCGTCAGAATGCAGTGAACACTGTCGTAATTTGTCGGTGTAACTTAAGGTTACTAAGGTGATCCAGTCGACAGGTGTGAGATGGGTAGGGCACAGAGCACAGGTGGGAGGTACAAGAGACGCACGTGAGTTTACTCGTAGCGTCTTAGTCCGGAAGGGTAAAGGGAAGCGAGAAAGTTGGGGACTTCGGAAAATATGGAGTGGGGGGTTTGACAGAGCGGTAGTTTGCACGTGGACTGAATTCGTCTGGCTCATGGTTGGGACTAGTGAGGGGCTGTTGTGAACAAGGTAATGAGCCTGTTGGTTTCTTTATAAGCTTATATTAGTTTTTCAGGAACTCTACTCTACGGAATTTGCTAAATTGAAGTGCATATATATATAAGCATTGCAGCCACCTAAATTAGTGTTTAGCTTACTATCCCAGTATTAAAATTTATGCCAACAGTCACATTTTACCCTAAAATAAGGGACAGTGAAAATCTGTGTAGTGACAACCAGTCAACTGAAAACATTAGTGGAACAATAAGCTAATATAACGTCGTGTATATGCAGTATGTCTGAAGAGTGGGCAGTGTTCGGCATACTGGTACAGAATGTCCCTTTTATCATGTCCCGGAGCACGGCAACTTTACCCTATAGAAACCTCACATCCGCCGGGACATCCGATGACTGCAGCCATACTCAGAGACAAGATAAATAGCACAGACTGTGTAATGGATCAACCGCCCTCATAACTTTCAGAAAATCATTATGTTTAAAATGATTTTGTTTTCTAAAACCGGTTCGGCCCCGCGTCATTTCAGCACATTAAATGGGGGCGATCGAAGAAGGATTTAATTTTGTCCCAATTTTTATGAGTCCATTAAACTTTGAAGCACAGTGGTAAATATATGGTGTAACATTTAAAACTCTGCATTTTTTCACACGGTGTTTCGGATGAATCTGAGAGGGAGCAGGGGTTATTGCCGTAAACATAATTAACTGACTTGCTTTTACACTGGAGAACGAATTTCTTCTGTGTGTTTTGGGAACTGGATATTTGTGTATAATTTGGATTCATTTCAGTCTTAATAGGACTACTACTTTCTGTTCTGTCTCCAGTCTCTTGCCATAAGTCATCTTTGTCTATATATATTTTATTTGTTCCTTCCGTCTTTCTTTGTTTAGCGTGTCTTTCTTTCTTCTGTATGAAGCGACAGCCCGATTAGAACTTTGGCCTGTAGAGTTATCCTACACTCTGCATAGACGGGTATTTTGAGTCCTTACATTCAGGGTTAGCGAGTTGCAAGGTTTCTGCCCACCCAAGGAGCAAGAAATTCAGAATAGGCTGCGTTCACACTAACCGAATCTAGTCGGACACACTAAGTTACGGCATAGGCACGTCCTGAGTTTCACTCGTTTCGGGTCTTCTCGGCTCGTGCATTTTGTCAAGTGAAGAGAAATACTGTGCAGAACACGAAGTTCTGTGCTTGTAAATGTACTAGGTCGGACTCGGTTACACTAGACAACATTAGACACGGTTAGCGCGCCCTAAGGCTAATTCGTATGCAATGGGCCGTATTCGAACCCTCGATGCTTGTGATTATTGGGCCTGACCACTTTAAAAGCAAACTACAGTTTTGTACTGCTTAAACAAGAACAGAGTCCACTAACCCTGAGTCTTGAGTCTCTTTACAACTTTGGACTACACGCAGCATGCACTCGAAAGCTAGCGACAGAAAACAGGATCATGTTTTGGATAGATCTGTTCCACCTACATCCACATGAGTATTGCATTTGTGTAAAGTCAGTGCATTAGTGGATTTCAGAAATATTTCGGAGTTCTCTCAGTGATACAGGAATTTGGTTACTCAAAGCCAGGAGGCAGTGGAAAGCAAACTCATCTCCAGTTTCATGTGATTCTTGTTGCCAAGTCTATGTGTAGAACCCCTGTGTAAAGCCGCTCCGAGTCCTGTCAGACGGACTGACGTCTAAAACTCACTCGCTGGTTCATTTCGGAGTGAAAGAGAGGACTACGAGCCAGCCTTTGTAGCCTGTGCACTGTAACTCCTTCTCCCGACCAGCAGGTAAAAGGTAAAACTATCCCTTTACAGGCCTTCACAGGCACTTAGGACTGCAGAAGTTTGAGGCTCCCAGATTTTCTAGACGTTATGCACATGAAGGTGGAAAAATTGTCAGCCCTACACACCAACCGTCTTTACCCCTTGGAGATATTGTTGGTGTTCACTTCTATTAAAGTTTGGGTCGACCCCAGGGCCATAGTGTGGCCGGAAGGATTGGTAAACGAAGAACCCTAATTACGACATCGGGAATCGAATCCGCAACCTTCCGACTTGTAGCGCAGTGTCTCAACCTACCCCCCCCCCCACTACCCCTCCCCAACCTGCAGGTAGGATTGTAAAATTAATGCGGCTATTGCCTCTCATTAAATGCAAGAATTTATTTCTAATCGCCGACCATATTAGTACTCTTTGGTAAGAGAACCTTCAGACTGTGCAGTAATTCCTAACTAAACACTGACCACGTGGAACAAAGCGTTTCTTCACAAATAACGAATAATAGCCAGTCAGATAGTCAAGCTATTTGCCTCATCCTATCGTACCCATAGCTTTACTGCTGCCACGCAAAAGTCCACCACCAGATTATATCGCACGGTGTCAGCTGGACCCAGTCCACGTTCTCAAGCTGTATTTAGACACGGTCGTTCCATCTAGGCTTACGTCCTCCAACTGCTGTCTTGCCTTCAGTTATTTCGGTTGACCTATCCATGCATTTCCAACTTTTCCATCCTTCCTGCACGCTCTGCGTGTTCTTCTCCTTCGTCTGGTCACTATATATATTTATGTTTGGATAAGAATAAAATTACAAACTGCATTTTTTTTCCTACCCCGTGTGACATGTCTTTTAGTTTCAAATCACATAGTTCCTCGGCGCTCTCTTCTCTGACATTTTTAGCCGCGTCGGCAAAACTACGAAAAGCGACTATTAGCTTCGTCATATCTGTCCGTCCGCATGCAACAACTCGGCGTTCACTGGGCGGATTTTCTTGGAATTTATTATGTGAGTGTTTTTTGAAAATGTGTAGAGATAATTCAAGTTTCATTAAAAACTGATAAGAGTAACGGGTACTTTACATGGAGACCAATATGCGTATATGATCGTATCTCGTCCAGTTATTCTTAGAAGCAAAAAATTTTCAGACAAAATTGTAGGGAAAATCAAAACACGCATTTTATAATCAGTACCTTTATTTTTCGGAAATCGTCCCTTTTGTGAGATAATGTGGAAGAATGTTGTAGTGCTGGACAAGCTACAGACGACAATATGGCGCATGCGCTCTGCATGCTGGATGCACAAGGCTACAAACGCGTAGTCAGAATATGTAATAATTATTGCTTTTTCTCTGCAACAGGGTTAGCACGAACGTGTCTGAATGTTACGCTATACTTACATTTGCCTGTCTTGTTATTCTTAACCTGTTCTTGTTTCAGCGTAAGAGGCCAAGTTTCACACCCATACGTAACAACAAATCAAATTGTATTTTTAAGTGATTTAATATATATAGATACATATAGGAGACCTAAAAGCGACATATTTTTAAATTGATGGTAATGGTAACAAGCTTTTCCTGCATGTTGTCATCTATGCCGTGATTGGTGTGTGAAAGACGTAACTTTCTTCTCGGCAGGCTCTAAAACTTTCTCTCACTTCATGGCGTGAATTAAATATTTTTGTGTCACGTTGTATTTGACAGCCAGTTTACATTTTTTTTTTATTCTCAGACTAATAATTCTCTGGTTTACGCAGTCAGTCTCTCTTGGTGTTTCCAAAAGTTACTTTCCTGTCATAAGGAGGCCATGTACGGTACACAGAATATAAAATTGTACTGAAGTTTTTGAATTTTTTAAATGTCGTAACATCCGATTAAAGTTTTACAAAATTGTCACACGGGCGAATATTTAAAAGGTATTGTAGGATTATATCGTCATTAAATTTTGAAAGCGTTTGTAGTTTCGTAGTGTCACTTTTTTGTTATATTCACCTTAACTTTGAAGAAAGCGACGGATTGCTAATAGTTGGGACTTACGTTTCCAATCGCGAAGTTTTTGTCTCCTGTAATATTGTGTCATGTTGTTAGAGTTATAATTTTGTGTGCATGCATTTTCTGACACGCGTAACGGCGCAGTCTCAGTACGTTATTTGTTCTACCGTTCACATATTACCAATTGGATCAATTTATAAAATAACTCGGTATACCAACATTTTCAACCACAACAAAACGAATACAACAATTTAGCTGTGATTACAAATATGAGTGTACGGGGTCTGTTTGTACTCCTGCGTTCATCTGACGTAACGGCGTACTTGTAGTCTGTAATACTCGTACTTTGCGGTAAATTGGTTACAGTTTTTAGTACTCCTGATGTTGGGTGCTGTGACACCCGAAACATGTAGAGTGACTTTGCAGTAAATAAATATCTGCATGCTGTTGCATCTGGTTGGAGTTTTATTAACATTGAATTACGATGCACGGAACCTTGAGTTTAAAACGTATGCGTATTTTACCGCCCGGCCAATGTGTTGTTATTTTTTGCCTTAACTGAACTGAAAGAGTTTAACAGAACCATGAATTTTAATTCATCAAAAATCTTTCGCGAGCCCTTGCGGGCGAACAGAATTCTCATTGAAGAACGCGTTTTAAAGCGACAATTCATTCCACGAAGTTGTTTCGCCCACGTCTGTTCGCAATGATGTGTACTGCAGTACTGACGAATTTACATTGCATATGAATATTAAAAGAAAATAACACTGAATGTTAATTACTTATCGCTCCGACAGCAGACGTGGTTATCAACCGGTTCTGTCCAACTGTCCTCTAAAACTGAAGGTTGCAAAGTGTCTACTTAGGGTCTGAAGACCGGATTGCCATTCTCGGTGGGGGCAGACACTGTCCTTTTCGCCACCGCCTAAAGACTAGCTTTGGGAACCATTTTGTTAGAAGGAAGCAGCTGCAGCTCGAAATGTGTCGCTTTGCTCATCCCGTTACAGAAGCTAAAAATGTGCGGAACTCTTACTCCGTTCCTCATATTTCTCCGTGGCATGGGTCTTTTGCACATATATATAAGTAAATTTAACATTTGACATCCAGAGGACCGCGCATCGTGATATATTCTTATAATAAAATCAACAAGATGCACTAATTTCTCATTTATTTTGGTATAGAACTGTACATGTTTCGGACAGGTTTACTGTCTCATCAGGAATCTAGTACTGTATACACAGCAATGGGTATTTGTCATGCCGGTTATGCTGTCAGCTATTGAGATCAGGATGTTTCCTCCTGATCTCGCTAGCATAACCTGTATGACAAATACCTATTGCTGAGCACACAGTCAGCATAACCTGTATGACAAATACCCATTGCTGTGTATACAGTACTAGACTCCTGATGATGGACAGTAAACCTGTCCGAAACATGCAGAGTTCTATACCAAAATAAATTTGAGAAATAGTGCATCTCGTTGGTTTTATTATAAGAATAGGTAAATTTGCCTTGTCTTTGCTCACTCTAAGTTGTACCGCTAATGACGATGGTACGCTTGTCGCTTTTACCAGTGAACTAAAACCACTCCCTTATATCAGCTGGTTCTACCAAAGGAGTGCATTGAGAGCGCTGAATTTTACTCACACTGCAATAAAGCTTATCCTCTTCAACGTCAAAGTTCTAAGAGAACATACTAGACAGGAGAATAAACTAGCGTTGCGATAAAACGAACTGACAAACGATAGAAAGGGGGGAAACGAAAGAGAATATCCGGCGGAAAAAGAGATGCAATCCATTGAGAGAGGGAAAGTCGAGGTACCTGGGGATCAAAGAACCGGGCAACATGAAAGAGGTTCTGTATTACCTTCGCTTTTCGAATGGAATTCAATTTATACCACATGACCATCTAGACTTAAAGGTTTCGTTCTTATTTGAATCCTGTACCTACGTACCGTAGGTTTCCTTTACAACTGATCAAGAAATGTCTCTGGACTGAATGGCTTTACCTAATTTGTATTCTAAAACGAAACAAGAAGCTGCGCCTTGTGCAATGTATCTCTTTAATAATGTATAGACTTACTCACTATTAAGCGCTTGCTAGTACTTCTGAAAAGCGTAGAATGAGATGTCAGAACGTTGGCAATGTAAAACATAGCCACTATACGCCGTGAACTTTAATAACTATCTGACCACGTGTAAACATTTCCCATCTCCTGAGATGGCTTGACCCTAAAGTTGAAGGGTCTTAGGCGCTTCGAAACATCAGTAACTTTGCCATTCGACTCCAAGTAACACACCGTAACACCGTTTGAGAACTTCACATTTCTCAAGTCCAGAACTGCTGGCTTCTGTGCGTTCTCTATCATCATAGTCTGCTTAAGTAGACGATAGGCGAAGTCCAGTACCTAAGGGACATAAATGCATGTACTGCCGTCAGAACGCTATATGACTGTCGTTAAAGAGTACAGTCCCACAGATGGCGGCCAACAAGCAGTGGCGCTATATCGGGGTTTGATAAGCGTATCTCTACATTTATGACGACTAAGCTGATCTTTCATTATATCTAGACCCTTCTGACTTACGGAAGAGGTGAGCTGGATTTACTTAAGTTCATGTTTTGTTCCTTCCTGTAACGTTGATTTGAAGACAAAGGATTCGTTCAAATAAAAGTGTAGCGAGTTACGTGAAAGGTACACTCGAGATGTGTGGGAGGTCTTCATGTCAAATGTCCTTCATTGTTACCCGAATTTAATCAAAATTGGAATGTATCAATAAATGTGAGTAAAACTTGCGTGATAGCCAGCTTCTACTGCGGTATAAATTTCTTCGCTCTTCTACGATGTTATGCAGCGTATGTTGGCGACGTTACCGACGTTTCGGGACAACATATCGGTTCCATTTTCATTGGTCAAACAGTCCTGCCCGTTGAAGATGGGACGGATGGGCTGCCCCGGAACGTCGGTAACTAACTACCAGTATACGCTACGTAACATCGAGAAGATTGAATATCTCATTGAACAAAACTTCTAATATTAAATTTCGTGAAAATCCACGCAGCTGTCCTGGAGCAGTTGCGTGAAGACAACCTGACTGACTGGCAAAGTTTATAGGCGGGTTTATGCAGATGGTATTTGCAAACGAGCAAAAAACATTCGTAGCGTGTGTTGGGGGTGCAACTCAGCGAAGTCCAGCCTTGTTACTCTTTCAGTCGATAGCGCAAATTCTTGAAAGTGATCCATCACGCCGTGTAGGCACATTGGTGGTGCTGCACAGATGTTCGTCAGACGACTCATGTTTGCGAAAATCTGGCTGTTACAGTCAGATGATATATGACATTTCGTATCGTTGTGACGTTACAGTCCTCTCCAGGAGTTTGTTCACAGTTTCCAAGAGACAGCAGTTAACATCCTGGATATTGTGGACAGCGAACTGTCTCGTGACCCCGCAAAGTTTTGAATTTGCACTTTGTCGCGTGTGAACGGCAATGCTTTTCTCGCTGAAGTGGATCATGAGACGGGTTGGAGTGGACAGCACTTGTACTTGTAGTTTATTGGGAAGTTCCGGGGTTCATATCTTGACTCGGACACCAAGTAATTACCGCTGTTACTCGGTCATTTCCTTTTGTAATTCATGATCCAGTCATTGACGCATAGCATCCGGATTAGTACGGACGGTGTGTAATATTTCAACGGATGAAATGACTTGTATGTCGTAGTGTAATAAGGAGAGTGAGACAAGGGGGAGAGAGAGAGCTGAAGAATGAAAAAGGGTTATAGAACTCAGCGTAGCTGTGGCGCTGCTAGTGATGGATGGTATGCTGGTATTGCGGCACAGCTTCCCATCCCGGTCCCCAGCAATATAAATCCTCCGAGCCCCCCCCCCCCCCCCCCGCCCCCCCCCCTCCCCCCAACCCCCCCCGCCCCCCCCGCTCCCCCCCCCCCCCACCACCCCCCAACCCCCCTCCCCCCACCAACCCCCCCCCCC
>Ga0136643_10007808_pt1 | contig 15529 bp, 7 predicted proteins | sample TergutLab28metaG_FD_96883 | JGI IMG/M metagenome (GOLD analysis project Ga0136643, IMG submission 96883) | Labiotermes labralis P1 segment gut microbial communities from Petit-Saut dam, French Guiana - Lab288 P1 (version 3) (version 3) | ecosystem: Host-associated > Arthropoda: Insects >... | reverse complement strand
TTTCAAGAGGCCCAAGTTTTGGTTTTTTCAGGAGTTAAAAAAGGGGATTTTTGAATTTTTGGGGTTGAAGGGGGGGGGGGGGGGACTAGAATTCCAATTAAATGTGAAGCCATAAAGTTTAAATCATAGGAACTTGCCAAATCACACAGCTGCACATAGAATTGGTTCAGGGCCAGCTTGAGCTGTTGTGTGCGTGTGTGTTTTTGTGTATATGATCAGGAGGAACAGTTTATGTGTTTGTAGAAGAACTTGGCTTTTTGGAAATTAGCAGCACCCTTTCGGGAGAATCTAGTTGCTTTTTAGTGACTTGTGATTGGGCTTGGAAAATGAACAGTTACATCCTGAGCCAAACAGAAAATGCCAGTGTGCTTCAATGTGCCATTAAATTATACTGTCAGTAACAGGGCAGAGTCTCTGGCAATTAAAACTTAGGGTATTGGAAAGATGCAAGTAACCAGTCATGTTGACGGTATTAGCACATGGTAGCAAGTTGCCACCATACATGATTGTACATTGTAGAACATTGCCTAGGGAAGAAATGCTTAGAGAGATCATTGTCAGATGCCAACCTAAGTGTTGGATGACCTGTGAGTTTGGTGTGGAACAGATGACCAGGTGCGCTTCTAGGAAAGCAGGGGATGCTGGTTTTGATCTATTTAAGGGACATTTAACACCAGAAATAAAAGCTACAATTACTGGTAGTTCCATGAACACAGACTTAAAAATTGGGAGAAGTGTGTAGCCATTTTCTACCAGTATTCGGTTGCTCTAAATGATTTTACTTTTACATTGTTCTAACTTTTCTTTTGTGACTATATTGTGGAAGTCTACTGATAGGCTATCTACATCAGTGTCTTAATATGGAATAGGTTTGATTCCATGCATTCCAGTAGTCAAGAATTGTAGTAGAGCTGTTGTTGGTATACTGTGTTTGATGCTTCTGTACTGGTGGCTGGTGTCCAGCATAAATAAGTCATAATGAATTATGAAATGCAGCAAGCTTTAAGGAATGTTGTTCCTCGTTTTTTATTCTTACGTTCCTAAATTGGCTACAATTGGGATTGTCACTTCTGGTGTTTACCAATTCAGGTGCTTTAAATAAATAGTGATCTGTCCTGATCACCCTTCACAGGCATGCTTAGTGTTCCTGTGACTGTGATTTGTGTTGCGACCTTAGGTTGTAGGCTGCAGCTTTAAAAAATCAGCAAGAGTTTTAGAGGTGGACATTTTATACCATTTGTTCTTTAAGAGTGGTTTCAAGTGTACATTTTTCTCTTTCAGTTCAAGGAAATCCCGAAATTAGGTGGCGTGGACTCATCGTTTTACAGACAAAATCTTGGGCTAACAAGTTACCCAGGGTTTTCACCAGGACTTCTTCATCCTAGTCTAGGGGGCTCTACTCCCTTCGCTCCACCCAATCATCTCCCTACATTTACACCAAAGGTATATATAATAAACATACAAAGAAATGAACTTCATGTTGTGTTGTATGTAAGTACAGTACAGTTTGCCACTACTAGTTGGTTTAGAAACTGTGATTTTTTTTTAATAGTATGATTTTTCACATACAGAGATAAGGAAGGCAATTCTTTGAATACGGCAAACGTAGACTATGTATAACTTGCCAGTGTGATAAGTCAGTTGTTGAGCAGTCAAGAAGCCGTGTGTTATACAAAAGTTAGTGCCATTTTTTATTCTTTGATGGTCAACTGCATATTTGCATAGTGTAATTTTCCACCATTTTTTTAAATTTCAATGACTGGGTGCCATAGTCTGCTTCTTGATACAGGTTCTGCTGTTCTCTGCCTCCTTTTTTGGCCATGTTTACTTCTAGCAAATGGTTTGGTTATAAAATATGGCAACACGATTTTGGTGTGTCTGTTTTTGCAGGATTGAGTAGAACTTCAAAAATAAGGAGTGACTTTTAAAAACTTGTATATTTGCACCTCCCATAATGGCGAATCCTTTAAGACATCAGAATGTTGTTCTGTATTGACACTGCTGTTTGCCCACTTGAGACTTAAGTTCTTTGACTCACCATGTAAACTTCACACATTACAAGTTAACGCGGGTGGTCAGAGTTTGTTGTTGTGACATTTCACTGTATTGTTATTAGTTTTTGCATGGCTGAGTTACTAATTTTGTAATACATTTAATTTATGCATGGAAACACTCCTGACCCATATGTTGGTTTATGTGCATTTACCATGGCATACCAAAAATTACAATGCTTGATTGCCAGCTCATGTATTGGCTTCTTGCTTTACCTGTGAGTAACGCTTTGTTTTCTTTGTTTTTCCACAGCAGGTGGCTGATCCCTCGAAACCTAAACCAGTGGTAGGTGTCTTCTTCCTATGTGGTTGCATTTTACACCTAATTAATATTTATTTTTTGCATTACGTTTTATATTTGGAACTTATTTTCTACTGACATATTTTTTTTTAGTCCACTTATGGAATACAGAAGAAGTTTGAAGATTTTGGACATTGAATTGTCAGTGCAACAAACATATGTATGCTAATTGGTTTGACTGCTATGAAGTTCATTTCTTTGACACAAGCTCTGTGGGACACATCTGTTATAATTTTTAGAGTACCTCGTCAGTATATCCTGCAGTTGTGGGATGAAGTAAGTTGGCTCAAGTAGTCATGCTATTGATCCATGTTCAGGAGGTTTGTGGTTTGCTTCATGGTCTTACTGCTGCCTCCAGACGCCTGGATAATGTATCATGAGACCACAGTCACTTCTGTCCATGTCTTTTCTGAATCTTTCTTCACTAGTCAGTCTGCCATTCAGTTCTAAGTGGCCTGAGCTGCTGACAGTATTGTTAAATAAACATTCTATAAATACTATATATTTCAGAGCATATGATAAACTTCATCTTCTCTTGAAATATGTTGTCTAAAATTCCCCTACATTTGATGGTCAGAAGGTTTGCTTTCTGCATGCAGCTTCTTCTTCTCCCACCCGTCTGTCTTTTGTTTGTTTTTATTTAGTTTTAGGTTATTTTCATCATCCCCCCCCCCCAATATGTGGGCTGTATATTGTTTAATAGCATGTGTGAGCAAGACCTTATCCATACCTCTCTAGAACTTGACCTTTAATTTAAAAAATCCTTGTGCAAACCTCATTTCTAGCCAGTGGGCTGCATTATTTGAGGTAGAAACTGAAGTTTTATGTAAAACTCTGATGAATGCTAGTTTTCAACAATGAGCTAATAAAGGAAAATGATGCCCAAAGATGAAATTCTATGACTAGTTTTTTATCCGTGTTTGTGCCAATTGATGGATGAGTGGTTGGTTAGATAGACGGACAAGGATTGAAGCTGTGGGTGGAGAACAAATGGTCAAAACATCCAGGTGGCCTTCTGAAGAAACCATTTCTTTTAGTGTGTGACCAGGTCAGGTCATATGTGATGGAGGATAGTCACAGAGCTAAACACATAGGTTGCTGGGAATCCAGGAGGCCTTACTAATCAACTGCAGGCATTGGACATCTCAATTAAAAAACCTTTTAAAGCATTCTTTTATGACAAGTGGACCATATGGGTGGGAGCAACAGACCACAGTGTAAGACCAGCACAGTATATTGACAGCCATTTCACATGTGTGCAGATGGGTGAAAAATTTGTGGGAGTTAGTTGAATGAGAGAGTTGTAGATGCCTTCACAAATGTTTATCAGTAACGGCACTGACAGTTTGTGCATTCTGAAGACAACAACATTGGCAATGACGAATGTGACTCTAGTAACAAGTTCTTTGTTTTGTACGATGAGTAAAAGTTTTATGTACTGGCATTTTGTTCAGGAAACATCATTGAATGTGTGTTGCACATATGTGCAGTGAAGCAGTTTTTCCCAAAATTTGCCTTCTAAGACCTGAGTGCATCTTATGATCTGGAATATACAGTATGTAAAACAACACTGTTTGCAGTATAGTTAACAACATAGATGCTATTCATGTAGGTTTGTTGAGTGGTAATGCTCTTAGATGTGTATTCATGAGGTGGCCAAGTCACAGTCTCAGGTTCTTGTTATCATTAAGTTTGTGTTTGATTTTTTGCAGTTTTTTTTAGGCAAATGCCAGTTTAATATCATGAAATAGGCATTAACTGCTTCCTGACCAGTCCCTTCCCATTTGCCATACATAATATATGTATGTCTCATTTGACCACATGAATACTGTTGTTGATACACTGTTGTTAATTAGTGTACAAATTGACAAACTCATTATGTGCCATTATCTCAAAAATGGGCTGTTAACCGTCACTGACTTGGGTGAAGACTGATAAGGTGAAATAGACTATTAATTTGGAGGCATTAACCCACGATACACATCATATTTGTCATACTTTTATGTAAATGTAGAATTTGGGTCAATTGTAGTATATTCGTGAATTCATATTTTATTATGTATCCGTCTTCACTAATGTTACTTGTTTGAATTAATTTGTGCTTTGTAGTGAATACTTACGTGAAGTTGCACAGTGCAAACATGATAGAATTTGCTAGTAAGGTAACTTTCCATACTAGTAGAAAGGTAAATGTATGTAGACATGTCTAATTGCATTAGTGATATACAGCAATATTATGTGCAATGTAGAAAGTCTGTTGCACATTTTGCTTGTTTTTTTTCCTGTAATAATATTTTGCTTCAGTAGGTTGCAGGTGAAATTCATTGTAATAATGGTATTTTGCTATACGTATTAAATAGTGTCTTACTTGGACAAAGCTTGCTGCTGAGAAATTTGCATCCTTTAATGTACTCAGTTTATTTTGCCAACCAAATGCAGTGTTAATTATGTATAAATAGTAAAAGCATGTCTCCCAACATGTTTTGATACATGTGTACCAGAATAATGCCAGTTGTAAAAACCAGATGCTGACATTCTTGAAGTTGTGAAATCATATTTGCTTGTTGAGCAATTTCTTTTTTAAAAACTGGCATTATTCTTCTGGAAGATGGTACACTTGTACTGAAACATGTTGGAGATATGCCTTTATTATGTATATGTAATTAATACTGTGCGTTTGATTGGTGAAATAAACCGAGTAAGGAATGGACAACTTTAAAATAACTGCATCCTTTAGTTCAGTGTAGTTTTAGTTAGCATATGTCTTCTTCATTCTGTAAACTGTTGTGCCATTGGTTATGTTATGATATAATATCAGTAAAAGAAAATTCTGAAGTCAAAATGTGCTTTGGTATTTGCCATTAGCTTGATCCTGAATGGGTTTGCCAACAGTATAATAATCTTTGTTTATACAAATGTTGTTCATAACAGCATTTAATTAAGACACATAAATAATGTGTCATATTTGCTCGAATACAAGAAGAGATTTTTCTTCCTAATCCACCATGTGAAAATTGTGAAACATATTCTGTATAGGTATAATCCTGGAAACTGATGATTATGAAAGAATATCCTATATTTGGGTAAATATGGCAAGTAGCAAGTCTCAAAGACTGGAAGGAATAATTGTGTAAGGAGTTTTAATGAAACTGTGCAAAAGACATGCTGACATTTTCAGTGACAGGTACAAATATGTGAACTTCGTGTTTTAGTTATTATTTATTTGTTTTTAATACCTGTTCTTTGAGCTGGCCAGATTAGTTCTATCATCAGGTGCTTTCTTTCCTGTGGTTAGTGGCATGACATTGTTAAGGAAAGGCCATTATGGTGACATCAGGGGTCCAGCTATGTATATACCAAGTTTGCTTGATTTGATTACTCTGATACTTACAGAACACTTCCTCCTTTGTTAAATATGTCCTTCAAGCTGTGGATTCAGATCACTGCATTGTTCTCTTTTGATGTGCAGTTGTTCCATCTTGGATTTATTAGACCTCTATTACATCTAAACCAGAGCATAACGCTGCTTTTTTTTCAAGTATGAATGGCATGTAGCAGTTCACTATAGTTGTGACTTCATTGGAATATTTGGTGCAGATTTACTTTCTGGCTTCATACAATAGGAAATTATTTGCTGTTTTCTATCCTCTCAGCCTTTGCCGTAACTCACATAGTTGGCAGTCTATCACTGCATAGGCACTAGGACAAGTTTTTTTAAGAGTACTTAAGTTTTGCCATTGTCATTTGTATGCCATCAGCAGCTGGCACTACCAGCAAATAAAACTGTTCTTTCGCTGTCCTCTCAATCTTATCATAGACACTTTGTCATATGTGTGACTGACCACCATGATTCCATAGTAAATTTAGCATCCAACACTTTTACCTTCGTGAGTGTTCCATCATGAAGCAGTTGGTGATAAATTGTAGAAAAAGCTTTTCTCACACATCTGTAGTGGTTTGAATGACGTGATTGTTCCCTGGTCATGTGGTTGCAAAATGCTAATGCAGTCTCGGGTAAAACACATCTTTTACATCCATTAGAATAATAAAATGTGTCATCATATTTTGTGGGCAGCATTTGGACATTTTTAAGATGAATGTTGCAGGTTAACAGAAGAAATATTGTGTCCTTAGAATTCTTTCCACCACTTGAAGGATTCTGTTTTAGACCGAGTGCCTTGTTAGGTGGAAGCTTGAAGCATAACTCAGTCTTTTCAGCATTATAGATGGTAGGAGGTTTCTGACCCTTGCTTATTTTAGGTAGCTGTCTCTTTTTGCATTCCTCCTTTGTTTAAAGAGTATGCACTTTTGCGCTGTTCCATTACAGCTGTGTGCTTAACACTGTTTGATGCTTGAAACCATTGATCCAGCCATTATAGGGTTTGAAATCCAAATTGCCTAATCATATGGCAAAGTGTAGATCATCTTTCATTGCTGTGCTGTGAATTACTTCATTCTTTGCTGTGGCTTATTTAAATCACATGGTCTAGAAACTCTCCAGTTCCTGAAGTGGGGGCTGTTGCAGATTATTCCTTGTATCGGAGAACCTTGCATATTGTGCATAACACTTCATGGTGTCTTTCCAGTTTTTTTAACAAAGGTATTGAATGTTGACAGTGCAATTCCAAATCTGGTAGCCAGTGCAACACATTTTTTTATATTACCATCCACTTAGGTTAGAATGTCCATTTTCTGTGAGGAGAGAAGATTTCCCTCTTGTTCAATTCACTCATCAAATAAATCAAAACCAGGATTTCAGTAAAACTGTATGGTGGTTTAATTCACGGTACATTTACAAAGAAATACAAATACAACAACTTATTAAGAGTGGGAACTTGCAGTCAGTTATGACAAATCCTTTCCAGTTAATAAAATACAACTATTTAAACAAATATAATAAAACCAACAAATGCACATGTGTAAGATATGTTGTAACATTATTGATTACCAAAATATTTCAATCACTCTAGCAGTCGTCATCAGGGTAGCTCATTTGTGTTCTTGTGCAGATGAACTGCTATTGCCTGTTGGGCATGATGAACTTATATATTCATATCCATGCATTCAGGGATTATTTAAACTCGCGTATTAAAACCAACAACTGCATCAGTGCACACCTACCATGATCATCATCACAAGTTAATAATATGCTGTAAAACACATTTTTACACAAGTTCATTTGTTTTATTACGTGAGTTTATTTATACTTTTAATGCACGGATATGGAACATACTAAGTTCATAAAATAAAACTGTTTGTCAGTTCAATTTGCACTTACTTACTTACTCCATGGTGCAGAGTCCTTCTTGAGAAGCTAACTGGTTTGCAACTAGTCAAGATATTCCCCACATTTCACGGAACCCGAAGGTTCATTACTGCACTCACAAGCGTCCGCTACCTGTCCCTATCCTGGGCCAGCCCAATCAAGTCCATATACCCACATCCCACCTCCTGGAGATGCATTCTAATATTATCCACCCATCTACGCCTAGGTCTCCCCAGTTCAATGTGCACTAGATTCAAAAAGTAACACCAATACAGTGATTTCATAAGGGTATGGAAATTTCAGTCTTGATGGGGTTTGTATTAGTAGGAGCCACAGCTGTATTCTGCTAGCAGAACTTTGAAGCTGCAGGCTAGTAAGCATACACAAAGGTAGTGTAGGAGATGGGAAATTGTCATTATTTTTTTAATTGCTTCCAACTGAAGGTACTTAAAATGAAAGCAACAGGCCAGTTTGTGCTCAGTTTGAGTACATAATTGAGGAAGTGTGTGGAAAGCATAAACATATATTCCAGAAAAATAACTGTGTTCTCATGGAAGTTTTGGTGGGACCTATAAATCGAATGTAGGAATGCAGGTTTCACTGTACTTACTTTTATTACTGTTGTCATTCAAGTGTTACATGTTCAGTCATCTTCTGTTCTTTGTATTTATGCTTACCACCTCTTCCACATCAGTGCTCAGAAAGGCCATGTATATGTCACAGTCTGTTATATTTCCATATACCATCTGATGATAATTTACTGTTACTGGAACCTTATGTAGGAGGTTAGCAAGTCCATCTGAAATAGTAGTAATTTTATTGATTCAGTGTGAGGCAATGCAAGAAAAGTATGATGATCCCCCAGTTACATGGCAGTGAAAATGTACCTCATTGTAGCCATCAGAAAGCTACCATCCTTACATTTACTGTGTACTTACTGTTTCTGTTCGTTTAAGTGTTTATGGTTTATTAACTGTTTGATTGCAGAAATCGGGTCGTTGGAATGCAATGCATGTTCGTATTGCTTGGGAGATATATCACCATCAGCAGAAGCAGCAGCAAGAAGTAAAAGCTGGAGCAGGAAAGGCAGAACTGCTTAGGCCACCAAACCATCTCTTTCCTAGTGGCCTAACTGCTCCACCCCGCCCTCATGACCTGCCTTCATTTGCCACTTCTCTTTCAGGACACAGAGGACCACCTTTTGATACCACGCCTCACCCAAGCAGTTTTCTTAACCCACCTACCAGTCATCTTAGTAAGTAGGACATGTATGGAAGTACTAAGTGTCTTGGTGTATGACAAGTGGATTTCATTGTAATGGGTTTATTGCTTTTCAGGTAGCGGAGTTTCTCCATTTGGACGATACCCTGCAACTTTCAGCGGTCCAAACTCTGCTTTCCCGGGTCTTGGAACTTCAGTTTTTCCATCTCCAAGAGACCTACCACCCCTCCCAGCCCTTGGGCCTGTTCATGATCCCTGGAGTCGGTGAGTGATACCTGAAGGAGATCATTTTATAATGTGAAAGTATTCTGAATCATGTTACTCTTTATGCATTTACGTATTCATCTTTTAGACTGCAACGAACCGCGGGCGGTTTCCCAACGTCGGCTGCAAGTCCGTGGGGTCTGAAACCTGAACCAAGTCCATTGGAAAGGAGGGAGCTTGAAGAAAGAGAGAGAGAACGTGAGCGGGAGAGGGAACGCTGTCGTAGGGAGCGAGAACGCGAAGAACAGCGTGAGAGAGAACGGCGAGAAAGAGAGCGGGAAGAAAAACAACGCAAGTTGGAGGCAGAGCGTGAGAGGGAACGTGAACGTGAGAGGGAGAGGGAAAAAGAGAGGGAAAGGGAAAGAAGGGAAAAGGAGAGGAGAGAGCTGGAGAGACGAGAACTAGAACGGGAACGAGAACGTCTTCTTCACCAGCAGCGTGTCGAAAATAGCAACAAAATTATATCTCGAGACAGGTCACCCATTCGAAATGGAACTGCACCAGATGGTGATGGCGTGAGAGTGAAGGAAGAACCTCGGACTGGCAAGGAGGATGATGTGGTTTTATTGAGTCGGCCCGGAGCAGCAACTGATGCTCGCTTCCATCCCCACCACTATTTGTCTCGACACCCCCACAGTATTCCTCCTCCTCCAACATTGCTGGATCGGTCCAGAGTGGTCCCACCAGTACTAGGTGCTCCTCCAATACCACCACACTTTTCCGCTGGTCCTGGTTCGACTTGGCCAGGAACAGATCCTTTCAGAGATAGTGCGTACAGGTTTGACCCACTTCAGCAGCTACGTTTTAATCCGCTGATGGCTGCGGCGGCATTTAGGGCTGAAGAAGAAGAACGTGCCAAGTTATTTCAGCCCTACCCACCACCCCCAGGTCCCCATTTACGGGGAAAGGCACCTAGTCCCTCAGGAGCAATGCAAAATAATCATCATCTCCATCACCGGGCAGGACCTGGTCCTGGACCAGGACCAGGCCCAATAGGACACAAACTGGCATGCCCAACTCCTCCTTCAACCAGACCGCTGGACGGCACACAAGTGGTGGACTTACATAAGAAGGAGGAGTCTTCACAGTCACGATGATAGCCGCTCTTGCCCTGCGTGAATGTGTTCCAAGTGGCAGCCCCACGAGACCAGAGAGGAAGCAGGGAGCTGTGACTGTCCAGTTTTAGATCTCTTCCCCATTTGTTGATAGTGCTTTTAGCATTTCTCAGTCTTGCTTCCTGCTGTTTCCTCCATCTGGTCTTGTTACCTTGCTAACCAAGTCATTGTGTGATTTTTTGACTTGCAAAAAGAAACTCTTGTCTGTCTGTGTGCTAATTTATTTTATTACGAGAAGAGAGAATGTAATTTAAATACCAACAGTGGACCTGAGTTCTGCTCCTGTAGTTCAGTACATTGTGTATGTGCACTTCTGGCCAAATTGTGAAATTGATATGACAATTTTGCATTAAGTATTTCTTGACCAACCACACCAAATGAAAAAGAAGCTGAATCTGACGTGTTAGACCCAGCACTTTTTTTATACACAAGATGAGTGGAATGCTTTTTTACATTGAATGAGCAATGTCATATTTTTGCGTGAAGAAAGTCCTTTTTTATGTAAATTGTCTTTCAGAAGGAAGTAAATCAATTTTAAAAGTATTCTTTCCTGCAGGTTCAGCAGTAAACTTCATTCTTACTTTGAGTCTCTGTACAGTAAACAAACTATAAAATAATTTATTAGTTGCTTTAATAGGTGCTACCATCTGTTGTGATGTCCTGCTATGGCCATAATAACATGAAATGTTCAACTAAAAAAGTTTGAAGAAAAAGAAGCATTTAAATGGCTGTGGGCCAGATGCTTACATTGCAGACCTGTGACTGTCCAGCAAAATAGAATTGTTCCCTTTCTAGGTTGTTTCAAACTGCCACACTTGAAATGTAAAATTAATTTTCTTTTGGAAATATTGTTATAATTATCATTTGGGTGTACTTCCTTACTATTGTAAATAATTTGGCTATTTGCAGGGAGTGTGCACAACTACAAATGAGTTACATGGAATGTAATTAAATTAAATTTCCTTTATTTTTGACTGTTTCTTTTCAGTAGATGATGTAAAACATATGAAACTGAATGGTATGTTCTGGGATTGTACGAACAGGGGTTGCTGCAGCCTGAAAACTGACCTTCTGTCACCAACATTAGATGCATATTTGTCATATAATGTTTCTGTTTCTCTTTCATGTTACTGCATAAGAGAGGCTTAGGCTGAACTTGACTGCATTTCATATTGTGGTCTTCTGGGTTGTGACATGTTGTAGCTCCTTCAGAGCAGAGGAAGGAACTCTTTTGCCCTGGAGTGGGAGGCATTATGTTCCTAGAAACATCCATCTTGACCCATCAGACTACAACATGGCGTTAACAGTGGAGAAGTTCACAATATGAATCCACACTGCTTTGAAAACCTCAGATCTGAATGTATTGCTTGCTTTTCATTTCAAAGCTTCATCACATTTGATTATGATACCTCTACCTTGTGTTGATGTTTATGTACAGGAAAATTCTCTGACTCTGATTTGCACAGGATTGGACAGGTGTCAAATTATCGAATATTCTGGATTATCAGATAGTACCTATACTGAGCTAAGTTTTTACAGGTAATTTTTTGTTACTGGTCCTACATTGTTGGGCTGTGCAGCTAATCAGAGAAGTATACCACTTGGATATCCTTCATCTTCCAATTCTGGGTCATCAGGGTACTATTCCTTGTTTTTCTTGAGTCTGTGTGGTCAAAGAAATTGATGGAGTAGGAGAAATGGAGTCAGGAATACCGTGACAGTTGATGTCAAGACTTTTGGAGGCCTCGTTGTCCCTAGTAACAGTAATTTACTTTGTGCAGCTGGGTGTAAGATAGTCGAGTTGGATCCACTTCACATTTTACCATGTTGGGACCACCAGTTAAAGTTTCATTTACTGTGCCCAAATTAATTTGGGGGTGTATTCGTTTTGTGTTATTTGGTATTCTGTAAAGTATGTTCAGTAACTCCAATAAATCAGTAGCTATTGAATCTGTTGCCTGACAATGCCAGCCCTTAGTCAGCCAGTACAGTGAACTTGATTTTGACTAGAGGCTGTGAATCAGCAAAGTCTGTTGTAGTCAGTTATTTGTATTTTGTTGTGGTTAGGTGTTTTAAAATACAGCGTTTTTGGTAGAGGACTAAGATTTTAATTTCTGCTTGCTTTTGTCATTTTCATAACCTGCTTTTCTTGTTCTTGTGTTCTAAAAATGACAATATCTGAAGAGTTTTATGTAAGTAGTGATGTGGTACTTGTTTACAATCAGAAATGTATAAGCCACTAGCTTTCTTTAGCCCTTTGGCCCACAGTCGCTGCAATATAGCCTCATCCAGGGCCCATGTAAATGTAATCCTCCATTGATAACTTAAAAGCTTTTATTCTTACCATATTAATTGCAGTATTTATCAAGTTCAGCCTGATCTTCAGTCCTGTGTTATTCAGTGCATTTGGGCTTCCTTCAGATTAAAGGCCCACACACTGTTCATAATGCTGTATTTCTCATGGATGGCTGTTATGTATTTTATTTCTTTTATTATTATGTCACATATTTTGGTTAAAAGTATTACTGCACTTCACTGCATGACCCCGCTCAAAATTCAGTGGTTTTTTTTTTAATGTGTAACATTAATTTAAAATTAGATGAGCTTTATGAATTATGACAAAATGCAGTTTAGAAATGTACCCTCACAAAACACCTCACCTGCCTGTTGTTGTTGCTGTTGTTATTGTTGTTGGTAATTTTCTGGTGTAAAATCTCTGATAACACGTTCATTATGTTCCATATCCATGCATTAAATGGTTATTTCATTTCACACAATAAGACAGACAAATGCATGTATGTAAAATGTGTTTATCACACATTATTCATTATCATCGTGTTTCAGTTGCCATCACGATCATCATCAGGTTAATTTACAAGATTACAAGGAGTCCATGCAAAATGTTACAATGCCACTCGGTGTTACAAAGTATGTCTCAGACTTCCTACATGGTCACTGAATGCCAGCATATTAACTGCTAAAATCTGACAAAATTAAATTTCTGTAAAAACTGGGTGTATTGTTGTATGTAGTTAATATGCACCCTGTATTTACTGTGGAGTTGTGCTGCAAGGGGGAATGTTTGAGACCAAGGCTTCACTATGTGTAGCACATATGAAGTTTCTTCTGAGCTTTGGTATTACGGGAGGTACCATATTTTAAACATTAAATGTGCTGAGTCTCAGCCTTTCATCAGTTAGATGATAATGAATTATACACATACGAGATGAGGTTGCTGGTTGGATAGGACTTTAGCCACACACATACACACAGGTTAGGTGATTTATGTCTTAGTGATTTGTTTTCCTTGCCCTTCATGATGCCAATTTCCAGAAGTTTCATGTGACACAAGTCATTTTACACATTCTTTTTGACTGCATTGACTGAGACCAAATGTGTTTAGTATTCGTAAGTTTCAGAGAAAGAGTAGCTGCCATACAGGGGTTCATGAGTGTTCTATAAGTATCCCAAGTTAAGTATTTCGTATACCTTCAACAAATACTGAAATTACTTGTCATTGGTTTGATGTGTTTTAGGCCTTACAAGGATTACATTTTAGGTTTTACTTTTAGATACTGCAGAAGACAACAGAAATCTACATAGAGGATAATTAGCAGAACTGATTAAATTTGAATACCCTATTTCCCAAATGCAAGTCAACAGCACTAGTTTCCAATGTAAGTACGTCCAGAGAGACACACAAGGAACTTGTAAGGGGATCCCAAAGCACATGCTGTGCTCCTTCGTAACATTAGAAACAAGGAATCAAGTGACTGATTGCAGACACTGTGTAGGTACTGTTCTATATGACACTATGATAAAATAGTTCAAAAGCACTTTTTAAATACAAATTTGGCTTGTGGGTAACGTTATAGTATTTCTCTGTGTTCCGGAACAGTTCTCTGAACTGCTACTTCTAGTGGTTCTCCTAAGTGCATATCTAATGACATCCCAATATGAGTGAAGGTTATAACCAAGTTTTGTTAATGTGAATAGTATATGAATTCTTTAATTTCATAATTATTGTCTTTCTAACAAATGTGTTACCTTTGTGTTGTTTATGAAGAGAAGTGTGCATTCTAACCATACACTGGTCATGCCCGCTGTGTATTATGATCAGGTGTGTTGGGTCTTAGGAACTGGGAGGCTAATGCTTGTAAATAATGCGGAATTAACCATGAAGAGAAAATTTATATTTACCTCAAATTCGTAGGTTTTATACTAATTACACGTCACAAAAACGTTATCAGAATGTTGTCATAGTGATCACTGCAGATCAAATGCTGATTTCCTAGAATACAAGAAACATAAGCAGGTCTAGAATCAGTGAAAATGAACATATTTTTTATTTGGATAATTATTTGGAGTCTTCACCCCCCAGAAAACACGATTAACATGACTGGTTGTGTGCTGCAAGCATAAATATATGAAGCTCTTCTTGAAGACAGTAAATTTTTCTGTCCTGCCCTCACAGCTGGTGTTTGCCCAGATGTTGAAGAAGGATGTTCTAGAATTCTACCCACCACTGCTCGAATTTTCTTTTTAATACCTCAAGCACACTGTTCAAACTCTTCTTGACCAAGTTTTCCCACTGTATATAGTTCTATAACCTGTCTCTTGAATTCTGTCCTTTTTTACTTGATTCTTCTGAAATGAGGCTAATTAGTTACTGGACTGTTCAGTGCAACATCATGTAATTCAAAAATATTTATTCCTAGAAGTCGGGCAGTTTTGAGCACATTCTTATATGAATTGCAGCCACTTTGCTTTGAGTTTTATAATCATTAAACTGCACATGGGTTACTAAAATACTTCATTTTTGTGTAGAATTTTGGGAATTGATTAATGTTGCTTCTGCCTGCCTCTCAAAGTTCATGTTTGTTTGAATGGTGCGAAAGAGTTAGGCTGAGATGTTTATGTAATGGATCAAATGCAGTTTATTGCAGATTTGCTTCTTAGTTTTGTCTTTCTTTTGTTTTTGGGTCTGAATTTCTTGGTCTGCCCAATCACAGATTTTAACTTTCTTCAGGGAATTCTTCCAACAGTCCATCTCTTCAGTAACCATGTTTTCACAACTCCTATCTCTGTGTTCTCTTCATCTGAATCCTTTGATGTAGTTTCCGTCAGTCAGGAGGCTGTATTCCCTCCATGTTGCATACAGTCAATGAAACAGAATGTCCTGCAACAAAAAATGTATTGCAGAAACCAGATTTGGTCTTTCAGCTAAATGGACAAGTCCATTTAAATTGGCGGGGCGGGGGGGGGGGGGGCCGTTTAAGCCAACAACTGACAGAAAGGGGGGGGCCTACGG
>Ga0136643_10007805_pt1 | contig 15530 bp, 16 predicted proteins | sample TergutLab28metaG_FD_96883 | JGI IMG/M metagenome (GOLD analysis project Ga0136643, IMG submission 96883) | Labiotermes labralis P1 segment gut microbial communities from Petit-Saut dam, French Guiana - Lab288 P1 (version 3) (version 3) | ecosystem: Host-associated > Arthropoda: Insects >... | reverse complement strand
TTATTAACTGAGGTAATTAGCAGGTTGGCAGCCGCCGTCCAGCTTGGTTCACCCAAGGCGCAGTGCAAAAAGGGGCGTAAGTGCGGCCCCGGCATTACTCGTTCTTGAGCATAATAATATTAAAAAGGATCTTGGAGCGTTTATTAACTGAGGTAATTAGCAGGTTGGCAGCCGCCGTCCAGCTTGGTTCAACCAAGGCGCAGTGCCAAAAGGGGCGTAAGTGCGGCCCCGGCATTACTCGTACTTGAGCATAATAATATTAAAAAGGATCAGCGTTTATAACCGAGGTAATGAGGTTGGCACCGCCGCCGTCTAGTCTGGTCTCCGTGGGGACGCCTGGTGGAAGAAGGTCCCGGGCATTACTCGTTCTTGAGCATAATAATGTTAAAAAGGATCAGCGTTTGTAACCGAGGTAATGAGGTTGGCAGCCGCCGCCGTCTAGAGTGGTCTCCGTGGGGGCCTGGTGGAAGTAGGTGCCGATCATTACTCATTCTTGAGCATAATAATATTAAAAAGATCGGTATTTGTAACCAAGGTAAGAGGTTGAGGGTGTGGCCGCCATTCAGCTTCGTCCCCGGGTGCAGGAAGGTCCTAAGTGCGGTCTAGGCTTTACTCTTTCTTTAACATAATAATATTAAAAATGATCGGCGTTTAATCAGGTTGGCAACCGCCGTCCAGCTTGGGTCCCCCGCCATGTGTTTAGCGTTGAGTGCAGGACGGTCCCAAGTACGGTCCAGGCACTATTTGTTTTTGAGCTTCGGAGGGGGATGGCGCTAAGTGTGAAAAATAAAAACTTATACAATATGCCGGGTTGACCATGACGCATATGTTACACTGATGGATGGACGTCGTACCTGTGAAGCAGTATAGGAAAAGGAATACAAGGTGAGAGCAAAATAGGCGTAAGGGTAATGTACATTTTTATTAGCGAGTCCTAGACACATCAAATGGTCTTTTTAATCTAGCATTGTGTACGTACAGCAGTACATTGCAGACGTCGGAGGAGGAGTGGCAACGGTACGACGCCGGGTGTCAGCTCCCTGTCTGGGAGAATGAGGGCTGCGAACTAAAGTCGGCGTCGTACTTCATATGCCAGTACTTCAGAAGGTCGACCACGTTCAACACATCTAGCAGCGGATAGGACATCCCTTTTAATGGATCAGTTCGTACTGTGTTACATAACGTAATGAAGACGTGTTTGGTCATTTCTACATGCGAGCTTTTGATGTCCACATCCGCTGCAAGCAAGATTTGCCGTAGGTCGTTGACGATGTTGCGTTTTGGTTGGCATATGGCCAGCATCTTGTGCGCTGTCGAGGGATGATCCATAGGCAAGTGTATGTGATGCAACCGAGTGGAATAACGGATCAATGGATCTCACCGTGTCAGCAGGCGTAGGATTTGTTTCCACGACAGCAGCACTGTATCCGCTTCCTCCTCCACGTTCGGCTCAGGGTGGTGGAAGACTGGTGTTTCCCCGATGCCGGTGACGGGGGGCGATGCTAGGAATAGGCGAACGTCGTCGCTGAAGAACTCCTCCTCCTTCCAACGTTGCATGATTGGTGAACCTTACAGCGTCTGAAACAAAGAACATGATGTTAGCATCCGCGAGCAGATAAATAGGAGATCGCTTGTACGTGACAGCAACAGTTGGTGCTGGAATCTAAAGTAAAACTTTGAAGAAATAGGACGTGATAGCAGGGTACTGTAAGTATTATTCCGACCACACTTGTTGTAAGCGATATAAGTGGTATGCTGTGATAAAACTAAAAGAGTTGTGTAACTTATTGTACACAGAAATCATGGCTCGCAGATTGGAGATTGTGGACGCGAATTCGAGAGAGTACAGGCGGTACAATGCTGTAGGAACGAAAACGATGTTGCGCGACGTTTGGATGGCTCGTGACGCGCGGAAATCACGAGTTTAATAAGCGATTCCGTGACAACTGTAATCAGAACAAAGAGATATGTCGCTTGTGCTGTATGAGACCCCTGAAGGACGCGTTGCACCCCTCAAGTGATAAGGTACTGTACGTCTTCTAGGATTTCGAGACGACCCAAAATACCGAGTACACGGACGAGGCTAAGTTACACGTACCTAATCTCATCTGCGTGCAGCAGTTCTGTTCGCGGTGCGATGACGTAGAAGACGGAGACTGCGTGCGATGCGGTAAGAGGAACCACTCGTTCTGCATGATCCTGTGGGGGAGCTGCTCTCATATCTAACCGAACCATGCCCCTGGGCCAATAAGATCGTAGCTATAGCACGTAACGCCAAGGCTTTCGACCTTCATTTCATCGTGAATAGGGCGATCCTACTGAAATGGAAACCGGAATTGATTATGAATGGGCTTAAAATAATTTAGTGTTTTGTATAGCGTGTCGTTCTTCCCGTGTTCTCTGTGTATCTTGCCCTAGGCATACGGTCTGGCGGCCTCCAAATCGTGGTACCTTAATTATTTCAACACTGAGGAAAACCTCGATTACATGGGCCCCTATCCGCGAAATCACTTATTATGGCGTGAATGAGATGGACGAGAAGGAGAGGAGGGAGTTCCTCGCATGGTACGAGAGCCAGATATCAGAGCTTTTCGACGACAGGCGCGTGCTTGAAAAACATCGTCAAGACGACGTCACGGGCCTAAGAGAAGCGTATCGAGTCTTCAGACGCGAATTTATGCAAATTAGGAACATAGACCGATTTGTCGAGTAGATAACGATCGCGTCGGCTTGAAATAAGTTATTGCGTAAACGATTCCTGAGGCCCGACACAATTAGATTCATACCGACTGGGGGTGCACGTGCAATAACAACTATAGCAAGAAGGCGTTGATGTGGCTGCTGCATATGGAAGAGACTGACGGTATGAAGATAATGCACTGTCGCAATGGTCGCGAGTACAGTTTTCCCGAACTACCCAGCTTTAGTGTAGACGGTTATTGCACTGAGACACGCACAGTCTACGAGTTCTTTGGTTGCTACTATCAAGACCATACGTGCCAGCCGTTCCGTGACGTCACCATCCTCAGAGGCGATAAGCTAGCAGAACGCTATGAGCGAACAATGTGGCGTCTCGAGCAGATAACGCGAGCGGACTACCTGGTCAAAGTCCAATTGGAATGTGAGTTTGACGATGCAGGGAGGCCCGCTAATCCCATAGTGCAACAGAGGCCGTTGCGGATCTGTGATGCCCTGTACGGAAGTCGAACCGGGGCCGTGCGCCTACTCTACAAGGCACGGGAGAATGAGACCCTTCGATATGTCGACGTCATGAGCCTTTACACGTATATATGCATGTATTTCAAGTTCCCCGTTCGTCATCCGATCATTCACATAGGGGATGCTTGTAAAGATATAGAAGCGTGCCTGCGTATGGATGGCCTGATCAAATGTTCGATCGTTCCACCAGAGAGATTGTATCACCCTGTCCTCCCTTTCAGACGTAATAAAAAACTCATGTTTTGCCTTTGTAGAACGTGCGTCTTCACCTACTAAAGTGAGTAATTTGTGCATACCCGAGATGAGGATCGTGCCCTCACCGGTACGTGGGTAATGGAGTAGGTGAGGCTGGTCGTTGAAAATGGGTACTGAGTACACGAAATATATGAGGTGTAGACTATCTGGTGACCCAGTATAATCCCGAAACAGGCGAGGGTGGACTTTTCGTCGCCTATATAATCACGTTTTTGAAACTGAAAGCGGATCCTAGCGGTTATGCCAGCTGGGTCCACAGTCCCAAAGAGGAGGACCGATATGTTGACTCGTTTTGGCAGAGCGAAGGGATACACCTTGATAAGGAAGCGATCAGGTATAATGCTGCCAAACGGGGTCTGGCCAAACTATGTCTCAAGTCCATGTGGGGCAAATTGACGGAGAAGAACGATCGGACAATGAGCAGAGTGAATACGGAACCGAAAGACCTGTATGGATTCCTAGCCACCCCTGGCGTCGAGGTGATGAACCTCCCGTATGCCAGCGATGACGTTGTCTGGATGTCGTGGAAGTATGGTGCAGAGGAAGACGTGCGTATTCTGCGTTATACGAACGAGGTGATAGGAGCTTACGTCACCGCGGGAGCAAGAATCCATCTCTACCGCTACCTCGACCGGCTGCGAGAGAACGCGATGTATTGTGACACGGTCTGTGTGATATACTTTCAGCCGAGTGGTGAACCCCACTGATCGAAACGGGGAACAAATAGGGGGACGTGACCTCCGAGTTGCGCCCCTCAGAGAGCATTTCGGAATTTTTGAGTGATGGTCCAAAGAACTACAAGTACATGGTGCTGACCAGGAACGTTCGAGAAAAGACTGTGTGTAAAGTCAAGGGCATAACCGTGAATTACTACGCGTCGAAAATGGTAATGATGATTTTGAGAGGGAACACGGGGGATGAATCCTACGTTGTAAATGTACGTACAGACAAGAAAATTAAACGAAATAGGGCAGAAGGAGGAACAGTATCTATTGCTACCTAACCTTTGGACAAATTATATAGAATCTAATTTTTTAAGAAACGGCGATTAGGTGACAATACGTCCGTCCCGTTTTAGGTATAAATAGGGGAAGGGTGTGCAGGTTCGTGTCATATGCCTGACCATCCATGAGTGATGATGATCTGAAATTCAAGCAACCGTTCTCATGTATAGTGAAAGGACCTAGCGGTTCGGGCGAAACGTCATTGTGCATACGGTTGCTACAGAACCTCGACTCACTCTGCACCGAACGTGAATTCGGCGGAGGCATAATCTGGTGTTACAGTGAGAAGACCGCTGTTCTGAAACGTCGGATCTTGCCCTCGAACACCACATATCACGAGGGCGTACCGGAGAACTTTGGTGGCAGTGGCAAACCGTGCCTCGTGATCCTAGTCGATCTGTTAAACGACGTCTATTCGAAGCAACTGTGTGACTTGTTTACGAGAGGCAGCCATCACAGAAATATCAGCGTAATTTTGACTACGTAAAATCTGTTTAATCAGGGCCGATTCTGTAGAGATATATCGCTGAATGCCCATTATCTGGTCGCGTTGAAAAAGTCAGAGATAACAAGTAGTTCGCGTTTTTGGCCCAACAGGTGTATCCCGAAGATAGTCTCGGGTTGTATGACGCTTACCTGGTTGCGACACAAAGACCCCACGGTTACCTAATCTTGGATCTGACACAAGACACGGATGACGGTCTGCGGTTTCGAATCAGCATATTCCTGGAAGAATACCCTCCAGTCGTCTACTCCGATATGGGGGATGAAGCGTGTGAGATGAAATCACCACGCCCTTCACCTGCTCAAGACGGCCGAACCGAGATTACGTAAAGCCACCATAACCAACTGAAACAAATAACTCGTGACTGTATAAGCGAGTGCGTGTTGAACGTGCTAAACGGCAATTTAAAATTGTCAGGCTGTAAACACGCGCAAGCTGCAGAAATACAAGTCAGCGCTTCGCAAGGACGCCGACAGGCACGTGTCACTCACGGGCAAGAAGCGACTTAGAGTTCAGCGCGGGGGATTTCTGCTGCTCCTAATGGGCGCCATACTGCCAACGAACGCCAGTTTAATCTTTAAGCCCAGATAAACATGTAACGTAAGATGTACCTCGTCCCAGTTGATCACTACCATAGCGGGACAAACAACGCCGCCCCTTGCCTCGCGAGCGGCAGAAACGTAAAAAAAACACCATCCGTATGAAAAGAGAGTTAAGATGAGCCATTAGATTCGCGAGGCCGATGTCAGACGGAAGACGCGGAAAAAGGCTATCTCTGATTTCCTAAGACGAGTAATGCCGGACAGGGAGCTGCCCTCCTCCCCCGAACCAGAGATAGCAAAAGAGTTGATTTCCCTAAAGTCGATGCGAAAATGCAGCGACGCTGTCCTCTCTCACAAATACCTTCAACATAGATGGAGACCACTAAAGAAGGATATGATGATAATGACCGGAGGAGGAAGAAGAAGAAAATGTCGGAAACGTAGCTAGTCCCCCGAGACATTTTCACGATACACAATACGGTATCCGTAAGGATGGCGAGCAATTAAAGATTGGCGATTCTCCGGTGTTTATAGATACCGATGATACTGTCACAATTATGGGGGCAGTGTTTAGAGGGACGGAGGGGCTGTGGGACCTATTGACGCGTAACAATGTGAAACGCAACCTATCGGCAAGGAGGACTTAAAGACATATAACAAAATATTGATATTGACTGACGCTCATTTGACTATATATCAGCCTGGCGATAAAATTAATATAACGCGTGAAAAAAAAATTCGCGATGTAATTGCGCCCCTCTTCCTGAAACCAAAGGGACGGGGTGTCGAGTGAGCGTTAAGTCGTACGTGTGTAAAGTATTGATGACAACTATTAACAAATTATATTATGACCCCGCCAGACCGTCGACATTCTCGACTCTGCAGAAGCTTCGGTCGGCCACGGCGGCAGCGAAGAAGAAAGGTAAACTAATGGCCGGGGCTTACAAGAGATCAGTTGACGTAATAAGAGGCAGGTTAGAGAAACAGGATGCCTATACGCGCTTCATAGACCGGTGAGGAAACGTTTTGCACGTAAACCCTATACAATGACTAACTCGATGGATGTGTGGGAATGCGATCTGTTGGATGTGCAGGCCTATGCAAAATATAATGATAATTATAGACACATTCTATCATTCGTAGATGTATTCTCGAAATATCTACATTTTATCCCAATTTGGACAAAGAGTGGTCCGGCCGTCGCCTCGGCGTTTCGGTCCATAATCGATGACCCTAAAAGCCGGCGCCGCCCAATATGGCTAAGCAATGATTAGGGCAAGGAATTTCTAAATAAACGTTTTCAGGACATGTTACAGGGTGATTGCATTCAGGTTCAGGTGCGTCGGAATCCCGACTTGAAATGTGCGGTCGCGGAACGCGTGCATCGCACGATTCGCAATAGAATGTACAAAAGTTTACGTATGAAAGTACGTACTGATATATAGATGTTCTGCTGAAATTTGTCAAGGCCTACATGTCACGTTTCCCTCGACGACTGGCATGGCGCCCTCGCGTGTCACCGATTCAGACGGTCTTGCCATATGGAAGAGAATGGAGGCTGCCCAGGGGCGCGTTCGTGTCGCGAAAGCGCCGTTTCGGGTGGGGCAGTACGTGCGCATCAGCAAAGAGGAGTTGCGTTTTGTCAAGGCTGCCATACAGAATTTCAACACCGAGATTTTCAGGGTCGCGAAAATAATTGAGAGGCGGCCCCGTGCCGTCTAAAACTACAGGATTTAAATGGCACGCCCATAGACGTTCAGTTTTATCGCGAGGAACTTACCCCCGTACGAATAAATGACAGGATCGCCTATAAGATAAATAAAATAGTGGACAAAAGGGTCAGACGAGGCATTCGCCAATATCTCGTCCGCTGGCGAGGTTACCGTCAGGACTTCGTTCCTTGGGTACCTGCAGCTAGCGTATGGCGACGGAGAACCATTTTTACGTCACTCTGCTCAGCAAAGCCTCGCGTGACATCTACGAACAGACTACGCACGCCGATTACACGGTGAAACTGACTCAGCCCGTCGATCTTGGTTCGACCTCCTAACTGGGAAGTGGGGCTGTGTGAAATTTCGTGTTCCTCCTCGCCGCCCATAGACGACAGCCCCGCCTTAATATATTGTAACCTGATATCGCCGCAATTTTTGGGCGAGAGTTCAGTCCGCAGCATGCGGACATTCGTCTTACCATTATCATCAACGTGTCTGCATGAGGTTCAAAACGGGTACTATGTGCCTGTCGAGCAGCGCAGATTTCAGGACTTTCGAATCCAGTTCCTGACGAGCGAAGGGCTGCACATCCCCTTCGAGGAGAGCACGACGCCCACAAAGTGGTGTTTCGTTTTCGAAAAAATTACAAGTGGTGAAATTTGTATATAAAACGGGGCGTCGCCATCTTGAATGGACACTTACAGCAATGCATTCATTAGAAGTGTACTAACTAAATCGTGCTGGACGAGGCCTACCTAATCCGGGGATCGGTCGCGTCTACTTCACCCCGCGCTACCTTCAGCAAGGACACGGGATACGCAATTTTTCGGCAGTCTCCTCCGCTGGGTCCGCCCACTCCTTTGGAGCGGGGTATAAGCAGTGGGGCTCGAGACGTTGAGTACCGATGGCAAAATCCCAACCGATATCGCTAAACGAAGCCCTACTGACACGACGACCGCTGGGGTTATTGTGTCTAAACACGCCCGGGAGGAGACGGTAGGTGGGAAGAAGGGCTCAAAGTCTCGGGATATACATGGGATCAAACGTGCCCTGAGAAAAATAATAAAAAGAGACATATTTTCTTTGTTTACTCAGTGACTGCACAGCAGCCCGTCATATCTGCCGCGCCTGCGGAGATAGCGTAAGTTAATAGCGAGTTTGACATCTTTGCACACAGGCCTATACAGACGTATGTGCTCGGGACGATAGAGGACGCGTATAAACCACTGCCCCGCCGATGGAAACGATCTGGAATTTTTTATACCTGGCGATAACGACACGTAAATTGATCTAGATATCAAAAAGTATGAGCGATGTAAATTGTTATAGGCCTCGGGAAAGGAAGAGGACTTTTCGGACCACACAGGCGTGACAAATAATTTCCTCCACTCCCTATTCAGCCAATGTAACGTCACTCTAAATGGCGCCAACATCACGCAGGCGAGTGAGCATTTCCATTACCGCTCCTACCTCGAGACGCTCATGACCTACGGCACAGATGCTGCCACCGCGTATCTATCAAACGCCTACTGGTATCTCGACAGGGCGATAGCAGCCTGTCGACCCCTCGACCGAGACTGTGAACGTCACGAAAAACCGGGGATTCATCCTTCGTTGGAACAGGCTTAGTGCGAGTAGGGAAGTCCAACTATTTGGTCGATTACATAGTGACATATGTAACGTGCCCTTATACTTGCTGCCGGGAGTCAGGTTGCAGATCCGGTTGACCAAAGCCCGACCTAGCTTCTATCTGATGAAAAAGAGCGTCGATTCAAAAACAGTTTGCAAATTTTTCGACCTCCAATTACTGGTCAGGCGCGTCAGGCCTAACCCCGCCATATTCCTAGCTCACAATTCGACACTGAACAGGGGGAGTCTCGCGCGCTATAACCTGACGAGAGTCGAACTCATGACATTCACATTCTCGGCCGGATCGAAATCATTGTCTATAGACAACGCCGTCATGGTTCCCATTCCGAAATATCTCTGGTTTACCATGGTTAAGAATACAGATTTTATCGGTTCGTTGGACATAAATCCGTACAAATTTCACAATACGACATCAGCGATTTTTCGTTGTTTGTGAACGATAAACAGTTCCCTAAAGAGGGCCTAAGTCTCGGCAAGGACAATGAAAAGACGTCCGTCATGGACTACAGGACACTGTTCGAGGCGTTCGGCATAAATCACTCGAACACGGGACTGCAGATAACACACGATAATTATATAAACGACTATTTCATGTTACTATTCGATGTCACACCTGATAGGGGCGCGTCGGAGGGTCATACGTCCCACCACGAGAACGGCAAAATCAGAATAGAATTGAAAGTCAATAAACCGTTGCGCGAGGCGAACACGTGCATGCTGTAACTAGAATTCGACATTTCGGTCCTTATAGATTTTGCGCGTAACATTACGATCGACTTTAAAAAAATGGACACTTTGCAGATACTGCGTACGTTGCGTGACGTCCGCTCATTCCTCAACGTCTTCACCTCCGATTTCCTACCACAATGAATCACACGAACATCTACCGTCATCGTCAAAGCCGATCCCCATACAGAGGGAGGTTGACACTGGCTTGCCGTGCACTTCAAATCCAAATCTTCGAGTACCTACTACTTTGATTCATATGGCATCGTACCGCTCCTACCCAGTTTCCAGGCATTCATTAAACGCAACTGGGATTATAACAGGCGATAGCTGCAAGGCCTGACGACTGACGTTTGCGGCAAGTACTGCTATCTATTCCCGCTTTACATGGATAGGGGCTACACTCCGAAACTATTCATCTCCCTCTTCGATGCTTGCAACAATGGAGACCGGCAGGTGGAGCCGATCTTAAATACCGATTTCGGATGTCTGGGTTCAATGCTGCCGCAGCAGCCTATAAAAAGGTAGGTACTCTGCCCTATTCTAGTTATTCCTAATCTAACATGGCTGTTGGAGGGAGGGAGGTCGTGATGGATTTCGAGTTCTTGCGAGGGCGCAAGAATTAGACGATCGTCAAGGAATTGTGCGTGGCTAGCGCCGCGGCTTCCGAGACGTTTCGTTTCAAGAGCCCCTACAAGATGACGGATTACGCCTCGTCAGACTACGGCCTCAATTGGGTCGACGGAGACATAGAATATAAGGAATTGAACACAGTCATTACAGGTTTCGTGCACCTCTACACCTACGGCGTCTCTGAATGTCCATTCCTGGCAAGACTAACGGGAAGGCCGATCCATAACCCAGAGGATCTCGACTGCCACCCTTCCCGAGTGTTGCAATCACAAACGCTGGTGTACATTGCCATGACATAAGTTTCCCAAATTTGCCTGCGCAACCAAAACGGCGCATTCCCTCTAGGATTGTTTAATATACTACCTGCAGAAGAAAGATTTTGTCCAATGTCCTGCTGATATGACACGTCATTCTGCCGAATTTGTTTCAGCTCTATAAAAACCCCGACCGAAGACGTCCCATATCATTCTGCTGCTGCGATGGCTACTAGTCGCCAACAATGTGCTACTAAGAGGAAGCACACCCTGGAGCAGCTGCTGCCCGACGCATCGCCTGACATCTGCACCTACTGGCCTGCCAGTCCTGCATTCGATCCCCAAAAAGTGCTGCTGAGGCGCCTATTTTTCATCAACTTGGACAGGAACAAATACGCGTCTGTCGGTTTCTACCCTGGACGCGACTATCGGCCACTGGTGAAACTGGGCGCGATACGGAGGGGCGGGTCGAAATCCACCATTCTCAAAGACGAGCATATCGACACGCTGGCGGATTGTCTACCAAAGATGCTCGATTCAATCTGCAATGGAGAAGGGACTGGGACACGGTGCGTGAGTGGTGCCTTTCGCCTATCACCCCGAAAAACTTCGGGTCGACAAGACTATATTTCGGCACGCAATACATTAGCCTAATTATATTGGACCTACAATATCTAGCCCGAATGTTTCACATTGTGCAACAACAATTGAGGGATTACGCTATCGCATTGCTGGGCGTACTGTCGTATTTGACATCGTCCGTAACTTCAGTGACGTATGTTGGTCCTGTGCCTAACGCCAGTGATCTCATAGACAATCGTGAACTGTTCGAGGAACTCGTGACAGCTGTATAAATTTATGTATCACTACTGCTTATCTGAATAAACGCCTAATTTAACTGAATTGTCTGTTTTCTTGGGTGTTCACATGTATTATTAAAAATATTCACTGCACTTACCTGTGCTTCTCGACACCCCACCCTGCGGAACGCCTTCCTCACAAAGGAGCAGCAGCAACCACAGGCACGGATACAGCAGCAGCGACTACGACCACCACCTCGGTATGTACAGTCACCATGGTAGGTTCTTCCACTTCGGGTCATTGAACCATACGACGTTTCCTCTGCCCATGCATTCGGCGACCTTAAGCAGATGCACTTCAAACGCAACAGCATTGAATGTGAACGTAAGCGATGTTGCACAAGCACATTCGTGATGATCATGCTGCAACATGTGCGTTGGCCTTTCGAGTCACTGCATTTAGGTATCATTTACAAACTTCAACTACATCCAACGCGCTTCGTCTTCACAGCTTCTAACACACGCACGCCCACACACACTAGCAGCTTCTTTCCCGATGTGCACTCTCAAGCGCCCACCACAAGAATGTTTTGATGGGGTGGGGTTCCTCTAGGGTACCGTTTTATACAGAACCCTAGGCGTCTGTTCCGCTTCCCTCGTTCGATATATCACAAGACCATGATTGGGTCTATGTTACGTCAGTGGCTTTAAAATTAGATGTCTGCGTCAGCTGGTGACATCACCTTCTTACATGTAGGTCGACAGGTGTACGTGCCTTGCTGCTATTGCAGAAAAAGGCACGCTCTCGCACGTGTTTAATTACAGTTAGATAAGTGCCAAGGTGAACGTACTTAATTGCTCTTCTAACTGTGCCGGGGACCCTGCGCGTGGCTTCTTGCATTGGCAACTGCTTTTTCCCCGACCACCGATGCATTCCTTTGTTCACGGACTGCAACAGGGTTGACCAACACACTCGTCTTCCGCCTCTTGACATACATCTAACTAACTTTTTCCTCTAGGCGGGTGCGAAATTTTGACATGCCACTTTTAGGGGATAACTTAACCCTTTTATTTCATGCGGTCTATCACGTCAACTTTGGAAATTACCCTGCACTCAAATTTGAGTTCATCCATTTTTACTACCAATTCTGACGATGTCAAATTAACCTTCGCTTCATTCACGCATTATAAGCGCGCGGGGGTGGGGCATTTTCTCCCTTTCCACCACACGTTGCGGGACCACACGACAATCTACCAATCCACATGGCGGCATATCCGGCATATTGTAAGTTTTATTTTTCACAATTAGCGCCATTCCGCATCCGAAGCTCAAAAACAAATAGTGACTGGACCGTACTTGGGACCGTCCTGCACTCAACGATAAACACATGGCGGGGGACTCAAGCTGGACGGCAGTTGCTAACCTGATTAAACGCCGATCCTTTTTAATATTATTATGCCAAAGAAAGAATAATGCCTAAACCGCACTTAGGACCTGCCTGCACCCGGGGACCAAGCTCGACGGCGCCTGTCCCCCTCAACCTCATTACCTCGGTTGCAAACGCCGATCCTTTTAAATTTATTATGCTCAAGAATGTGTAATGACCGGTACCCTCTTCCAACAGGCTCCTACGGAAAACACAATAGACGGCGGCGGCTGCCAACCTCATTACCTCGGTTACAAACGCTGATCCTTTATAATATTATTATGCTCAAGAACGAATAATGCCGGTAACTTCCTCCACCTGGCGCCCCCCACAGAGAACAGAGTAGACGGCGGCGGTTGCCAACCTTATTACCTCGGTTATAAACGCCGATCATTTTAATACTATTATGCTCTAGAACGAGTAATGCCGAGCCACATTTACGCCCCTTCTTGCACTGCGCCCTCGGGGTACAAAGCTGGACGACGGCTGCCAACCTGCTAATTACCTCTGGTAATAAACGCTCCCCGATCCTTTTGAATATTATTATGCTCAAGAACGAGTAATGCCAAGGCAACACTTACGCCCTTTTGCACCAGGCCCCGGAACCAACCTGCACGGCGGCTACCAAAGGTTCACCTCCGTTCTAATATTATTATGGTCAACAAAATGTAATGCGGGGAACACACTTACGCCAGGGGCCCTGAGTTCGGCGTAGGGGAGGCTACGGAGGGCCCAAACTGCACGGGGGCACTGGATCCTTTCTGCTGAAGAACGTGTAGCGCCAGGACCGCACTCAGGTCCTTCCTGCACTACACTCCACGCCGGGATAGGCGTAGGGGTGGCTACGGAGGGACCCCAGAAATAGACGAGGGCTGATATTCCCGTTTCGACTTCTTTTCTCGAGTCCTTCTTCAGGGTTGCCACGAAGTTAAAGAACATGAAGTGCCTCGACATACCACGACACGCGACCCACTCTTACACCCATTTACATCTTTTCGACTTAGACCACTCTTGCACGGACCTTTCCCGGGGCGTAGGGGGCAATGGAGGGACCGCGATACTAAGCTGAACGGCGGCCGCCACCCTGATGAAGGACCTAGGAAAACAAGTCGAAAGCAGATCCTTTTTAATAATGTAGGCTATGGCTGATGCATTGCTACTTAGACCAGTTGTAGTACGCAACTTGTGCACGCAATTTTAACTATTGGGTTGGTGAGCTGATACGGCGCGTTTTCTTAAGCGATAAAATGTGTGTTTCACCTTTGGTATGATGCACTTGATTGTAAAAGTAAATGTCATATCTGTAATAAAGACCACATCTTTCACAGAAATGTGTTATCCAGTAAACAGAATTGGCAAACATTCAATTAAATCACATTCCCGATTCAAAACAAGCTTATATGTGTCATTCAGTTTCAGTTTATCTACGTGCCCGTTTCAACCCACTATAATATTCAATCCGTTACAGGAACGCAACGATCAAGGCAGCCAGGGACGCAAGCATGTTCCTAGATCATGAACGTTTGGCGTCGAAAATGCTTTCACAGCGAACGCCAATTTAGAAGAGACCTGGCCTAGTGCTGTACATCATATTCCCAGGGTAAGAGTATTAAAGGAAAAAGGAACTCCTTTTTGTGACAAATTGGTCTCGACTTACCGAAATAGAGGACATTTTCTGCGCACCTGTTGCGTGGAATACACATGAACTCAATACCACACCACGACAAGTTCGCCACAAGTTCCAGTTCGGACCATGGATCAGTGTTACATGAAACCTCTCATTACGGGTTTGTAACTACCCATCTGCCGTATATGGCGCCCTGGTTCTCGGCGGTGTTAACGCAGGTCTGCCACGTGTGGCGCTGCTTACTTCCCCTCAGCGTTTCCTCCTACACCGTCAGGACTTGGCGCGATACTTCGTCATTTTCGCGCCCGACGCCATTGTCGCTTTCCTTCATGCTGTGTGTGATGTCCTACATTTGTAAGAGCAATTTTGTGTTCTTCTACATATATAACACATATGGCGGTTATGGATATTATTTTTACTTCTGTAATATAAACATATCAACGGCGCGTTAATTCAAAGCCACTTGTCCCTTCCACGACGTTCCAGAACACAGAAATAATCCATTACCCTACCGGGATTCGAACCTCGGATAGTTAATACCAGAGCCTATGCACCATGCATGCTGAGCTAGACTTCTAATTGCCTTTAACCTTTATCTGACGAACGCACCCGATCCTTTTAAATCGGTATCTTACGAACGCACCAAATGGGTGCGCTGCGGCCATTTAAATGCTCCGCACAGTCATATACAGGCTTAGTATTATAGCCCCACACGTTTTCTCCACATTATATTATGTTTTGTGGTCAGATTCGCGCTCCGGCCACTTTACCAAACTTTGTACATGTGCACGTCATGAATAGCAGTTTATAGACACCTGTAATCTTTGGAGACCTGCTCTGTTTGTTTTCATGCTAACCCACTGACTCATTTCCTTATGGAGAAATGTTTTCCACTTGATCTTATTTCCTTCGCCCAGCACTTGAGGAGACCACACGCATATAACTGTGAAGCTTCGTTCACTCTGCCAAGAGTTGCTGTTACAGAAATTCTCTTCCTGAAGGCGTGCTTCTATAAGAAATTTCTTTCTGTGTAACCCGCTTTACGTCACTTGGCGACATAATTTACTGGCCGTGATACTGTACTCAAAACACAGACACTCTTTAGTTCGACGTTTTCAGGATATATTACTGCTAAAATGGACTAAGTACCAACTGTCTGTATATGATAAAATGCCA
>Ga0136643_10007803_pt1 | contig 15532 bp, 8 predicted proteins | sample TergutLab28metaG_FD_96883 | JGI IMG/M metagenome (GOLD analysis project Ga0136643, IMG submission 96883) | Labiotermes labralis P1 segment gut microbial communities from Petit-Saut dam, French Guiana - Lab288 P1 (version 3) (version 3) | ecosystem: Host-associated > Arthropoda: Insects >... | reverse complement strand
TTAAAGTATACCGATATAACCCAAAACACCTATGTCAAAAGTTGAACGGTTACGGAGATAATGGCCAGAGAAGTTTGAAACTTTGACAGCTGTTACACACTTACTGATTACCATACATTTAAAACTTACTATGTTACATTTACATTGGTTCTTACAGGTTTTTTTATATATCATTTGCAGGCACCTCCCTGAGGATGGCCACAAGTGTGGCCGTGCTATGCTTACTATGTTAATAGTATCAGATACTTTTAAATATTTATATCCATTTGTTTGTTTTATCTCCATATCAAATATATAAAGAAACCGTAAATAGAACTGAAGATATACGCGTTGTAGTTGCTGCAGTTTCAAATTGATTCGCTTTACCCTAGAATGTACGTAAGATTATTCCTTTGTTTGTATTACTTAAAACTTTGACAGTAAATGAGAGTATTCCACGCAGTGTGCAATATTAGGAGGACAGTGACTGACGAGAAAATACGTGAAGTAGTGGGACCGTATACTGAAGTACTATCACAACATTTTTATGGAGCAGAGGTAAAGGTCACCACTAACATGCCATGAAGTCACAGAAGGACAGTAGAATGTAGCTTCACTCATTCACAATTTCGACGCTAAATGGTGTTGGATGTTGGAAAGGGTGTGTAGTCAAACACAACTATGTCAATTAAGATGTTTTAATGACTATACTAGACAACTACATGTTTCGGCCCCTACTGGCCATTTTCAGGTTGTCTTCAAGAGAACTTAAGGCCATACTACATACGTACATACATACATACACACACACACACACACACACATATATATATATATATATATATATATATATAAAACTATAAAATACAGATAAAATTATGCGCTAAATTCAATTGTGGAAATAATGTTCCATATAGGTATTATGTGGTATATTACCATCCTCGTGAACAATGTCATGTCGGCAGGTCATTTTCTCACTCTTCGAATAGTATCGAAAGGTTGAATGTTGAATGCGTAATGAATTAGAAGCGACTTGGTGAGAGGGTTCATGTCACGATTTGTGCTCCTTTTCGGATATTTTTCAGGAGGAAAGATTATTGAAACTAACATCGCTGAGATGAAACACATGGCTGCCGGCCATTCAACTGTGCCCTGCGGTGTGTATTTAACTTTTAGGAGACTGATTCAATGCTAGATGTGTCCTAGAACCTATTGTGAACTAGTGACTAGAATAATATTTCTTACTGTTAGATAAAGAGCCCCATTTCTCCAGTTTAATTTGCTAGGTTATGTATGCCTATATGTGCTTGAACTCTTTAGCAAGCTTTATTAACTGACTAATTAACTCAATGAACTAGATGCCTTCTTGGAAAGCTAATAGTTCGCCAGTTAGTGAAGAAATTATCCGCGTTTTACTAAACCAGTGTTTAAAACATCCCACCACTTTGGCCTATATTGAGTGAGACAAATCAATCCAAAAACCTTGTATCCTACATCTGAAATATCCATTCTAATATTATCCTTTCATCAGTTCCTACGTCTTCCCATTGGTATCATCTGGTTTTCCCCATCAAAACGTCGAATATATATGTGATATTCATTACATTTGTCACAAGATCTGCTCATATCGTATTCTACAATTTGGTCCCCAAATAATATCTGAAGATGATTACAAATTATAAAGCTCCTCAATGTGAACTTTCTCCAGCTTCGTATTACTTCCTCCCTATTAGGCCCAGTCAATACTTTTATGGTTATAAAGTAAAGAATATTTTTTGGGAGGCTCACAGAGCACGGACAGGGAATATAAGAAATAAAAAGCAAATTTTATTAGAAAAAACTTTTCTGAAGACCCCACTTTGACGCACGTAGATATGTGTGTGTGTGTGTGGGGGGGGGGTTAGAATTAATTAAACTGCCTTAGGACGTGGCCCAGTGGTGGGGTGATATTAACACGACAACGAATTTGAGGGTTGTTTGAACGTGCATCTTCCTCATGAAATAAAGTGAAATGCCAACTTGATGCAACTAGGTAATTTTATTGACTTATTCTTAGCTCGATATGTTTCGGGTACATAACCCCATCACCAGGAGCATTAGTTATAGAGTTGCAGCGTATGGTTTCCTGCACTGAGGTTTTGGATGGGTTGTGGTTTTGAGAGCCGCTGCGTAGGTCGTGTGTACTGTGCGGGTGGTGCCGTTTACCGTACACAAGACACACACAGCGGCTCTCAAGACCACCACCCATCCAAAAACTCGGTGCAGAAAACCATACGCTGCAACTCAACATCTAATGCTCCTGATGATGGGGTTATGTACCCGAAACATGTCGAACTAAGAGTAATAAAATTACCTAGGTGCATCAAGTTGACATTTCACTTTATTTCATGACAACGAATCTTCCACTTCAGTAAATGGCAGGGAATTTCTTAACCAGCTAAGTGACTATTAGTTTCTCAAGAAATATATTCAGTAACTCAGTTAATCTGTCAGTTTATACAATATCTAGCACCTTACTATCATTAATAATCAGAATACTGTACATAAGAACTTATTTGATCAACTTTGCCTTGAAACATAGAACAGTATGGAAGTTCGCAGATGATCTTACCTGCCTGTCAAACGTCTAGTCTTGTGACAATCAAGGCGTCAAAATTGTAAAAGCTACTGTCTTTATGAAGGAGTGAAGGTCAGCTCATCAAGGGAAACTTCTGGTGCAATAAAAAAATTATCCCAAAGCAAAGGTAGAAAAAATCTCTTCCTTTATTGCGAAAATGATTGAGGAAACGATTCCAGTGCCTGTCACACCAAGGTCAAAAGGTTAACTTTGAATACCAAGGAGTTCTTTATACTGAAAATTTTCCGTCCTATTACAAACACTGAAGTGGTACCTACCTTTGTGTTGTGCCGTATTTTGTACGTTTTGTATTCTTGTTAGACTCTTTTAAAGAAGGAGAAGAGAAAAGAAAGAGCAAATCATTACTTTTGTGTAGAGCAAGCAGAGGAAGGAGATGAAAAACTATCTTTGAAGTGTGTCCAATAGGTCGTAAGATTTTAACAAGGTTGCCCCTTCAGGTTGAGGGTTCATAGAGGGCTTTGACCGTTTGCTGTCTCGTTTCAAGCAACACAAAACTGTAAACAACCCGGAACTTTCCTGCAAAGGCATATCTGTAAAAACATAACAACTGTGCCTGGAAACTTACATCGTAGCCTACAGATTTGTTGCTGAGAGATCATGGATACGCGAGATTTATATAGGAATAACTTTTGGACTGGATTCATCTGGCTCTGGATTTGGACCAACAGTGGACTCTTGTGAACGCGGTAATAAATCTCTAAATCCCATAAATTGCTGGTAATTTCTTGACTGCTTGTGAAATTACGTAATAGGCTCTCAAAGAGAACCCTGTCCTTACTGGTTATTGATACCAGAAATTACCGGAGTCCTGTCATTTCAGGAACCTTTCATATAATCCACACTCCAAACCAATTATAATCCCACACCACATTATTTAATTACAGGAATCCATTTTCTGGGCTCTTCTGTTTGTGGGAAGCAGCTTTTCGTCTCTGTGAGTTATTGACACAAACTTGCTGAAAATAAAAATAAGTTCAATCAAAAATCAAAATTTTTCTTGAAGTTACAAAACTTGCAGCATCGCAGAGCAGAACGGTTAAAAAAAACAAGTTATTAAGTTTGGGTTTATATATTTCTTCAACAAACTCTTATATTCCCACGCGGAATTAATATTTTGGTCTTGGCAATTTTCGGTGAAATATTACATTTATTCTTAAATGTTGTTTACGTCACCTTAAGGTTTCGAAGTTTTAACACGAGAAAACTGTAAGCTATAGGCTATAAGTGTAATTCCACAGAAAGAAAATTTTATCAAATATACCACAATTCGATTGCCGTATAGGTGACACAAACAGTAATGACATGTTGCTGTCTTTAGTATTCGTCAATTACATAGAAGAATAAACCTTATTGTTGCACCGTGCATTTCGTAGAATCACTTCAACTATTAACCAACAATTACACTTACATAAATTCCACATAAAAACACTTAAAAACAATAAAATCACTCCGACATGTTTCGATCGTTTTTATATGATCATCAGGGAGCTGTGTTTCTCCTTGCTAAAGTTATATTATAACATTCACATTTTAATTCATTTCTGTAAATATGGTGTTGTGGCAGCATGTCATGTTGTGTGGGAATACGCTGTTGAGAGTGCAGCTGGCTAGGTGTGCATCGTGTGCTACGTAATTACGTACACAACATGACATGCTGCCACAACACCATGTTTACAGAAATGAATTAAATTGTGAATGTTATAATATAACTTTAGCAAGGAGAAATATAGCTCCCTGATGATGATCTAAATAAGGATCGAAACATGTCGGAGTGATTTTAAATGTTTTTAAGGGTTTTATGTGGAATTTATGTAAGTGCAATTGTTGGTTAATAATTGAAGTGACATAAAAAAATTGTGCAGAAATTTGTATATATATATATATATATATATTCCTTTTTTCACATTTCGATGTTTTTAGATACATCTGACTGTTATAGTGAATCTGTACGTACTATCAATCAACTCACAAAGCCAGCCTGCCATGCACAACAATAGATACTTAACAGATGCTTAAAATCTGCTCCTACGTGTTTCGGCAATCCATGGTTGCCAATATTATGGAGCCTACACTGTGTTTACAGTAATGTTTTCGAAATGGTTCAATGAGGCAGCACAGTCACATACTTGCACATGTAGGCCGACTGGAGCCTACAGGGAGCTCGAAAAAATACGTCCACAGTAGTTTTAATATCTTAACATTTTAATGGCGGTTTCCTTGTGTTTTATTAAAATATTGTAATAGGTTTTCAAGTGTGTGACTGTGCTGTCTACAACGAACCATTTCGAAATCACTAGTTTAACCACAGTGAAGACTGCATAGTGATGGCACCCATGGATTGCCGAAACATGTAGAGGCAGATTTTGCACATCTGTTTTGTATATATTGTAGTGAATAGCAAGATGGTTTTGTAAGATGGTTTCTACACTAAGCAAGGCACACATAATATTACAGTGCTTTATGTAGTTTGTTGGTCATGTAGCTTATGGGAACTGTTAATGTGATATGTAGCATTATCTTCTAAATTTGTTGAATTAAATTAATTTTTGTACATTATAGGACATAACGCAGGACTGTATTTAGAGCGAGTGTCATTCTTCAGAAAATACTAGGTAATGATTCTTTTATCTTCAAATTTGAATGAATGTATGAAAGTTTGTATTTGTAAAAAAATATAAAGCAATACCTGTACAGGCATATTACAGGCCCAGAGAGTTCCAGGAGGCTGAGGTTTCCTGATTTCGAAACATAAACATGGACACATAAAGGTGGGAAGTTTGTAAGCTCTACGCACGTGCCCCCTTGAACCACCGGCCAGAAATATTCCTGGTACTTATTTCTGTTAGAGGATGAGTTGACCACAGGGACATACTGCCGTCGGAAAAAATTTGACACCATCGGAAATCGAACCTGTCACCTTCCAGCTTGTAGCGCAGTGCTTCAATGAAGGGCGCGTGCCACCATTTGAGGGTGTATAGAGACTGACATTCAGTTAATACGCCCAATTGTAAATTTGATATGTGTTTGACCGTGCATCATCGATATAATAAAGTAGAGGACCAACTAGATACAACAATAAAAATTTATTGATCTTCAAAACAGCTCAACATGTTTCGCGCAATTCTTTGCCCATCCTCAGGAGCGCTAGACTATGTGTTTCGTGTGAAGGATGTTGTTCGAGCAACACCCTTCACACCACACACAGTCCGTATCGCCGCACTCCAGGTCTCCGACAGACAACAATCTGAGGACATTATATCACATGCTGTAAATCGCAGCCCTGCGCTCCTGATGATGGGCAAAGAATTGCCCGAAACATGTTGAGCTCTTGTGAACGTCAATAAATTTTTATTGTTGCATCTAGTTGGTCCTCTACTTTATTATTACTCCCAATTGTGTTTTGGGAAACAATTGATATTTTTCAGTTATGCTGTAGGTTCCTTGCCATGTTGCCCGCTGGTAGTGATATTCAGACTGACTGGCCCAAGTAGAGTCATTTGTCGTTATCAGATGAAAGATGGGATATAACCCGACTGTCTCTTCTGATCGATTAATCGACTTATTTTCCAGGCAGCCTAAGAGTGTTACTGGAGTGAAGTGCAATTATCCAATTACTGTTTTGATTCATTATTTGGTGGCCTGCTTGCACACATATTATTGTAGAAAGACGGAGACAACACCAAACACAAAGAAATGTCACACTTCAAAATCCTCTAATAATCTTTACGCTTAATACTTTTATATTATTGTCAAGTATATGAATTATTGAACCAGAGATCTACTTGAGATGGTCGCATTTCTATAATCAGAGTATTCTCAGCTCTTAACAATTATTTACCACGCACAAAATATCTGGAGAGTGGTTTATAATTTGAGACAATTTAATCCTTCCATGTCCACGCATCCTATTTATTTGGGATCCATTTTAATCGTATATTCTTACCTGTCCCTGTCCCTATCGCGTGGTGACTTCTCTTGGGGTTTTGCAAATTTTACATTTCTGTGGCATGGAATTAGCAGTCTAGAATTATATTTCCAGCGTATGAGTATCGCAGTCAATGAAACACGAGCCAGAAAACTGTCAATGAGCAAGCAGAACGCGGGATTTCAACAAAGCTGACACCAAAGTAGCTCACTGGGATGAAAGATTTGAAGAGCAAAGCTGAATACAAATTTCCATTTAGTACTGAACTTAAGAAAGCTTAGACTTACGTACATGTTTAGCGACTTCGGTTAACAGTTTAGATTATGTTGCATAGTATTATAAACGGTAAAACTAATGAATTATAAATTGGAAAGTATGCGACCGTGAGCGCACTTAGCCTAGCATAGCATTCAAACACTAGAAGGGTTGAAGTCAACCACAAAAGTCGCATTCTGGATAGTCAGTCTCAGGAATAGATTTGAACCTGAGCCCTCCCGAAGATGAAACATGAGTGCTATAACTCCGGCTTGTGAAAGAGGTGAATGGTAAGCATCAAGCCCCGGCCACTTTACTCCGTGGGAAATGTGTCTCCATACCAGCTGTACAGAAGCTGGGTGATTGCCAGGGGCGGTATGGACACTTGGATAAAAAAGAATCGTAATGCTGCTATAAATAGAGATTCCAATCTTCGATCTTTCAGCCAGTAGCCTAAGCACTATACTGATTGAAATATCCCTGCTCACAATAGCAGGTGTAAATTAGTCTACTAGGAATTAAGGTGAAATATTCTGTTACCTGCTGTAGGCTTACCATGGTGGAGATATAAGCAAGTATAGGAGGTGAGCACATGCAGAGTTATATGAAGCCAGGCTCTGTCAGTAGCATATCGGCGCTTTATTCTAGCGTTGTGCACACCGGGTGCAACAAATTCTATCAGAATCTTGTCTAATCAAACATCACACCAATCTGATAGACCCATAATGAAGGAAGGACGACAAATTAGATAAACTACCTACAGAAATTGAAATTCAGTGACGGTGGGTTATTGCTACGAATCTAAATTCACGTGATACTGCTATCGCTTGTTTGCAGAATTGAGAACAGGATGAGTGTAAATAACTCCTACGTATGTATAATGTATGACGTTTATCACAGATAATACGAGAAATTGTTGATAAATGTGATGCCTGAATATATTTTACACACAATGGTGTAATTTGTATTTAATGATTACATGTTTACATAATTAAGATATTTTGACGTTTTGTTGACCGTGCATCGCAGTATATTTATCTCAGTATTTAATCAACTTGATGCAAAAAATTTGTTTCACAATAAGTTTTATTTCATGCCTCTACATGTTTCGAGCACATGTGCTCATCATCAGGAGGTCAAAATTGTATTAAACAGCCTCTGGTATCATCACACCTATATGTGTAATGCAATTTTGACCTCCTGATGTTGAGCACATATGCTCGAAACATGTAGAGGCACGAAATAAAACTTATTTTGAAACAAATTTTGTGCATCAAGTTGCTTAAATACTGAGATAAATAATTAAGATAGTTTTATAAAATAAAAGAGGACAGATTTGGCTTTCAGGATGGTAAATATGAGGAGGACTGCTGTCTTATTGGTTGAAGACGGTGGTGGAAAGTCCCTCTGAAGATTTTAAGCGCGTTCGCATAATTGCGAAAAGCGACCGTTACCTTAGTCGTGCCTGTCCGTCCGCCTGCAACGAATGGGCTCCCATTGGATGGATTTTCGTGAACTGTGACATTTTACTATTTTAGGAAATCTGTCAAGAAAATTCGTATTTCTTTAAAATCTGAAAAGAATAAAGTGTAATTTAGAGGAACACACATACACACATATATATGTGTATACATACATACATAAAGGTGGCGCGGAGCCATTTGACACATTTCAAATGGTCATAGATAATATATGGAAACAGGAAAAAATAAGCGAAACCGTCTATTTATACGTCCAAGTATGCTATTTATTACCCACAGATTAAAAGCTTATTTTCTGAAAATCAGGCAGGTAGCCTTCGTTTATATCAATGCATTGTTGCAAGCGTGTCTGGAAGTTGCCGTACACGCGCCTCCGTAGGTCCTTGTCAATAGCCGCAAATTCGTCAACAATTGCTAATTTGAGTTCTTGAATAGTCTTGATACGCCTCCAGAACACACGCTCTTTCTGGAATCCCCACAGGAAAAAATCTGGTACAGTAATTTCGGGCGATCGAGCAGGCCAAACGATGTTGCCGAAACTACGAACACAGGTAACACGTTGTTGCACGTTCCAACACTCCATTGCGACTGATCATATGAAATGGTGTCCTCACCTCTACCGTTCCTCTTCCCTCCAACCACGACAAGATATCGCGCCGGCGCAGTATTCAAATTTGAAATGTGTCAGTCGGCTCCGCGCCACTCTGTACATACATACATACATACATACATACATACATACATATATACATACATACGTACGTACGTACATACATATATACATACATATATACATACATACGTACGTAAGTACGTACATACATACATACATACATACATACATACATACATACGTACGTACGTACGTACATACATACATACATATATACATAAATATGACAGTAACTTGATCTTTGCTTTTAGAAAGGGAAATATTTTAAAAAAAGTTATAGAGAAAATCAAACAACACATTCTATGTTCAATACTTTTTCAGGAAAATTGTGTCATTTTTGACATAATGTGGAAAAATATGGTACAGCCGGACAGGCCACAGACGACAATAAACGCTGAACAGAAAATATGCGGTTTTTTTCGTGCCGGACATTTACAGTAAGAATACATACACACTCATAATATTTAATGATTAATTTATTTTCCACGGTTATAACGGTTATGCGAACGCACCCCACCACTGATACATTGTACGCATATCGAATGTCTCGTTTATTTGTCTACACAAACGACACGGCGTTATGCCTCCGGATATATAATCTGTCGGGGTTATATAACTGAAGATTCACGACAGTTTCCAGTTTAGAAGTGCAACTTGGATTACTACAGGAAGAGAGATTGAAGGAATGGTAGATGCATGGGTGTGATTCTGACGTCACTTCTAGCAGTAACGTGCCGCCATAGCTCTGTCAATGTCTTCACTTAGCTATGGGTGAAACGACTGGATAGCTGAGGGTCTATACACGGCGGAAGCAGACTTTTTCCTTTTCATCAAACCGTCAACGCTTCCGGTTCATCTGTTGGCCATCCCAGTCTCGCATCTAATGGGTGCCGGCGGCCTTTTATCCAAGAGTGAAGGGGCTAGAGCATGAAGGTGAAAGAAAACTCACCTCCATCTATTGCCGTCGTTAGAAATGCTTGGAAATTTCTACCTCCACTTCTCTGAAAGTCTAAACAGAATGGTAATTAGTTTACACAAGGAACACGAAACAATTTTAAATTTGTAATATTTAGGAGTAAATCGCGAGAAATAAGGCCGTATAAAAGGGATGAATTCCGAGCAATAAAAATAAACACTTTTAAGTCACAAAAATTTAGTTATACGTATGTACTGGCACTAATATTAAAAAAATGTATGTTTTTATTCACTTACCAATGGCACACAAGCTACTTGTGAAGGTTTCTTTGGCGACTAGGTTCGGTTCTAATACCTAGACACCACCGTCTGTCCTGAGGAAGAATATCTCCCCTTTATGTCAAGAAATGTAATGTAAAACTTTATAAGACGTACAAATTTTATTTCAATATGTAGCCTAATAAAGTATCAGAAACTGTGTTAAAAATTTACTAAATACAATAGTTATAAAATATAAAAATGAAAAGCAGGTAAAATAGAGTTTCAAACATAAAGGTCAAAACTGCATATAAAAGCAGTATGGAAGCAAGTATAAACGCTACTGGTAATATCTTTCATTTTGGCAGTTTAGTACTTCGACGGGGATTTTTTATGTCAAGACACTAATATTTCTTAAATTTTACATTTTTCCGTTTAACCACAAAGTTTCATATCGTCTCATATCTAATTGTAAACCTAAGAACAGTTCTTCAGGCAATTCATGTGCACGTATATTAGATATGTTAACGGTCTAGATCCATAGTAAATAACGCATGTTTGTCTCCAATACTTCTTTCATAACACCGAAACCACAGACACGATAATCAAAAGTCCAAAAATCTGTTATTTTATTCCTAAAGGCTACAGAAGTAAGTTCGTTTGTCGTAACAAAAAACTGTCCATTTTCTATCATGAATTAATGTGGGATTAGAATTCTGGACCCTAAAGTACGTGGCGCTAATAACTCAAATGTCACAATCTCCAAACTATCGCGCGGCCCCCATGCTATGTTATCGATTATTAGAAATTACCATTATACAGTGACATGTAATGTCATAATTATTATGCGAAGGTTAGTGATTATCGATCGAATGTTTCAGATATTCAGCTGGGACACAAGCAAAGCCACACAGTGTGATGACCACGTGAACCTTAATTTTTAGAAAATAATGAGTTTAAAAACAATATTTTTTCCGTAAACAAAAATATATGTTAGGATAATTAAAGTATGCCAAATTAAGAAACGTCCACTACTTGGGGATGTTACAACTTGTCGATTGGTAAACATTTAGTAGGTAAATATATTTTTGTCGGTCAACAGAATCTAACATTCCGGAAGATCGGGTCTTCAGGACCACTACCAGTAGTTCAAGCTGTCCACACGTCAATTAAATTGAAGGACGTGTAAGCATAAAACAACCATACCAAAGTGGAATTTGCGTTGTCCGGAAGCTTGGTGGGCACTGTGCGACTCATCTACATTAGTTCTAACGCTCCGCCTTCGGTCGCAGTGTGTGTGGTCTGAAGCTTATAACATAGCGCCTAGTTCACAAGCTGCGCACTGCAGAAGAAAATTATTTTTCTTTCGTGAAGATGAAGTAAAGCGTCAGAGAGAGATTTTTATTTTGACATAAAATATTTGCTATAAGTGAATATGAAATAGAATGTAATACAGACGGTTATTACTGTGGAAAATTATGTAATGAAAATAATTTATAAAACTGTCATAGCAAATTTATAGGTCAGTCTCCCCTGTCAGTTGCTTTGAAATCAACAGTATATCATAATCTGCTACAAATTCTTAGATAAATATTTTCATTTTTAAAAGAGGAATCCACAAAGAACTCAATATATTTTTTTCAGAAGGCACATTGCATGGTGGAGCACAATTAGAGAGATCTCCAAGGATGTCTTAATAGCCGGTTATCCCAGGAGGCTGCTCTATCAAAATCTTCGTTACAGGTAGCCAAAAAATTAATTGGTGTGAAGACCAAAATGTAATCTTAAGTTGAGGTATCCCCGTTGTGTATGTAACAATGAAGTAAAGAGCAGTGTGGGTCAAAACACAACTAGTTTATTAGCTGTGCGATGACCCCCGCCTAGGTATTACATACCAACCACACGTACACACGTCCCCTGCCTTATCTGCTTAGGTGACTCCAGTCACCACATTTCAGCACCCTCCTACACATAGTCTTTTTTTTTTTTGGAAAATGTTTATTGCTTTGAATTTTGTAGTACAGAGATACACCTGGATACAAGAATAACAAAACGTTCCCAGTTCACCATTTTACATGAGTTATGTCTCGTCTAGCGGGTGATATGAAGGGGTTTGTCGTGTTAGGTGACACATAGTCTTTTCTCATATGTATATACTTTGTAAATCATGACGATGAGATCGCAACATCCGCCACTCGCATTATTATTAGTCTCTTAGAGTCAAAATTGTAAACCTGATGATGGCCTCCGAGTAGGCCGAAACATGTTGTTTCATTGGCATCCTGCTAATAACCTAGTTGTGTTTTGACCCACACTGTCCTTTACTTCACCAAAATATAATTTGTACAATCATTCCAGGACGCAAATATTCTAGGGGAGTACGATACCTTCACAGGTTCTGTGAAGCAGTGTGTAGTTGTATTAACTTTTTCTAGAGACTAGACAGGATTCAATTTAACAGCCAAGTAAATAAGCAAAATAACGAAAACTGTTCGGCGCTAATCTCAAGCTAACACAAAATATACCGTTACGTGACTTTAAAGCTGGCGTGTGGTGTGCTAACAGTGCGACGAGAATAGTAAGAACCATCTGCTCCACAGGCGCAATAAATTAAGAATATATTAAGAAGATCCAGTGGACAAGTTTTTAAACACTTTGTGAAATGTAAGTCGTAAGGGAAAGAGATGAAAATTAATCCAAGAATAACTTGCGAGCTCCATTAAAGTAAAAAATTCAATACACGCTTTAGTGATCTGCTCAGTCATGAGATTTGATTCTATTTGACTGCTATACGTAAGAAAGTTCGGAAGATAACTAGTATAGAAGAATACACACGCAGAGGACGACATTAAAGAATAAATAAGGCGATCAGCATCGCCAAATTACAGGCAAATTTTTGAACCATTTTTAGCTATTTATTCACCAGGTGTCAAGCACGTCGCATGGTCGAAGGAGGTCATTTGCAGCACATACCGTAACGCAGGGTAAGGTTTAGAGCACGGAATGTTAAAGTAATTTGTGTGAGACGGGTTGTGAATTCTAAGATCGGTTTTTTATTTTATATGGACAATCCGCAGAACTTAACAGTATACACTACCAAAATTAGCATATGTTTTGAATGGTAAGAAAGCTAAAAATGAGAAAACCATAAAGTGTAAGGGTAGACAAATTTTAACATTTCTGATTGAAGTAAAGAAGTTGCAGTTCCAAATTCTTTAGTTAAAGGCCAGGAATACACGTAATCTCTATCGCTGAATTCCAAGGCTTTAATCTCTCTCGTTTGGTAAAGAAGTACCAAATCTACTAGGGAACTTGGTGCCTCTGTTTTAGGACAGGCTGGTCTGATAATGGAGGCAGCAGGTATCTCCGTATCATTGGTACTTATGCACCGAAGTGCACAATCTCTTATCTCAGAAGACCATAATCTTGATATTCCTCGCCGTGGAAACTCCAATCTCGAGAGTTATTTGTATGTAATTTAGCATAATCTAACTCAGACAACACTGATGACTGCCTATACATGATAAAGTCTCATAATCTTCCACATGACAGTAATGTTTCCTAGTGTGTGACGTGGGTAACAGTACTGGAGCCGGTTAGGCGTGTAATTGCATGAGCAAACTGAGTTCCGTAGATACAGAATGCACTTGAGCGGAAGTGAGAGGGACCTTTACACAGAGCGACGATTAAAGTATTAGTTTCTAAATCAGCTGAAACGCTCTTGTAATTTGTAATACATTATTAGAGAGCTTCTGAATTTTATATGTTGCTCCATATTTAATAATAATAATAATAATAATAATGTGTGATAAATTTTTAAATTCAGTTCTTGTAGGGCATGAGGCCACCTTCGATCGACACAGGTTGTGACGGTGGTAGCCCATTGATACTTATGACACATATTTTCACTTCTTTTATTTTCCTTTAAAAAATCTCTATTTTCTTTTCAGTGAAACAACTATCACTTGACTCCATCTGCATAAATTTCTTATCTGACCTTTTCTAGTGCCGCTTAAAGTTTTCCTATAGACTGTTTCTTCATTTATACGAAATCATTTTTCATTCAAAAATTTATAGTCGATTTCTAGTTTCCAAGTGATCCAGTAATATAAAGTAGCTGAAACCAACACACGCACAGAAATGTGTTCAAAGCACGGGTATGGGCCATTTAAAATCCATTGTTGTATGTCTTACATCCTCTTCACATAAGCATAAAGGTCTTCTTCTTAACCTTTGTTTCTCCTTATTCCTTTCAACTTCCATACTCCTGCTAGCAACCACGTCACTCCGCTTCTTTCTCTCCTTGAACAACGCTCTATGTATAATATTTTACCCCAGCAGAAGTTAATATCTCTGTGTTGCCTTAATGAGCTTTCCTCTGATGATTTTCTAAAATATTTTGTCTTTCACTATCATTACAACCATATTTCATCATCTTTGTTCTTTATCTAAAGTTACACCTGTATCGCTTCCTCCACATCCAGAGAAGGACACGGTACAGCTAATAGGTTACGGCCTGGACTACTGAGGATCCGTATTTCAGTTCCAGGGAGGCGCAAATATATTATATTATTTCTCTTCTAAGCGTCCTGACGTGCTGTGCAATCCCTTCCAGGCTCATATTCAATCGGTACGTGAGTCAGTATTCCGCCTTCCAGGAGGTAAAGCTGCAAGTCCGCAAAGGTGAGCTCTGATCTATCTCATGACGAGATCACGCAAGACTAAAATAATTCCTCTCCCCCATGTGTCTTCAAGGAGTGGTAATAAATTAAGCACAGGATCAACTGTGCCTTACAAAATGTTTGGGAATGCGGTGTGTAAAAGTTAAAGATCTTACTGTGCACAAAAAGAGAGCAAACTGGTGGAGCAAGGGTGTACTTTCATTCATTTTTAACCCCGTCATTATGTAGATATCTCAATTAATTTTTTCGGGCAGACAGTCGCGTCAAAATGTGAAGGTTTACGGACGTTTCGGGACTAACTCAGTCTCCATCTTCAAAGCTTGCTGGTGGTTTGGAAAACCAAAGCAGCAGCACACTGAAAGTGAGGAAGGAGTTGTTTCCGTAAACGTCTGACAAATTTCAAATTTTGGCGCTGCTGTTTTTCCGGGAAAATTTACTTGAATTCCATCGTGGCGAAAGCTTCAAGACATTGTGAAGAGAGAGAAAAAAACCAACAAGATGCAACAATCAGATGTTTATTATCAACACTGTCTCAACATGTTTCGGGCATCATTACGCCCATCTTCAGAAGAACAAAGACCGTGTGTTACTGCATGTGTGTGCTCGCATCCTACAAAGCAGCGCCCCACAACCGCTACCAACCACATCCAGCAGAACCAGCGCAGTACACCATATGCAGTAACACACGGTCTTTGTTCTCTTGAAGATGGGCGTAATGATGCCCGA
>Ga0136643_10007801_pt1 | contig 15533 bp, 6 predicted proteins | sample TergutLab28metaG_FD_96883 | JGI IMG/M metagenome (GOLD analysis project Ga0136643, IMG submission 96883) | Labiotermes labralis P1 segment gut microbial communities from Petit-Saut dam, French Guiana - Lab288 P1 (version 3) (version 3) | ecosystem: Host-associated > Arthropoda: Insects >... | reverse complement strand
TCCTGGTACTCATTTCTATTAGAGGCTGAGTCGATCCCAGACTATAGTGCGATCGGAAGGATTATGTAAATGAAAAATCCACTGAAACCAACTGGGATGGAACCAGCGACCTTCCGATTTGTAGCACAGCACCTTAAACACTGTACTACCGCGGTCAACGGTATTTGAGTATGTGTCTAAAATCTCTCAAGAAGATTAAAATTTCATTAAAGCCTGACAAGAATGAGTACTTTACATCAAGACAAATTTACATTTTTGATCATACCTCGCACAGTTCTTCTTAAACTGACACAAGTTCAAGATAAAAATTACAGATAAAATAAAAAATCGCGTTTATAGTTAATAAATTTTCTCCGAAGATGGTACCTTTTGTAAGATAATTTGAGAAAATATAGGAGAGCCGGACAGGCCAGAGATGGCAATATGTACGCCGAACACTTACGGTTAAAAACACACAATCAGAATATGTAATACTTATTGCTTTTTCACTGTGAGCATGATTGTACGAAAGCGCCTCAATATTACGTCATACGTATTTTGACTGTCTTGTTTGTATACAACTTATACGAATGACAAAACAGAGGGCCGAGGTATAGGGAGCCATTTTATGCACTTTTTATAGACTGTCCCAGTCCCGCAGAATAGAACTTCTTCATTGCAATGCTCGCCCCACTCCCCACGCACCTCCTGCACTCTTCATCCTGCGTCTTTCTGGAACGATCCGCTTTCTACGATACAGTGAAAGGAAAAAGCAAAATGACAAGGCAGGCTACAAACACACTACCTTTTTACTCTTGCACTAAACAGGAGAATTTCAATCAGATGAAACCGTCCTTAAAAAAAACACACCTTCAAGACGAGCTTACTCAGTTGTCTAAATCAAGTTTAATGCCTTTGGCCTTCTAGGAGACAAGGTGGAAAGACCATGTCTTGTGTAGAAAGTGTAACAAACAAACTTTGTGCCAACATAAAAAAGTTTCGTGCCTTGTTTCAGTATGTCTTGCTTAGTCTTTAGGAGGGGATAGCCAACCGTAGGACCGCGAGCAGCGTGTTGATCTCGGAAAAATAGGGGAATGGCTGCGAGAAGTTTACCTTGAATTCAAAGGTAAAGGTTTCTCCGTAACATTCCATGCAGGCGCAGAGGGGGAAGTAGACGTGTAGTGGCGGTAGAATGGGGTCGGTGGTGAACGTCACGCCTTGGTCGGTTTACCACCGGGAAAGAAAAACTTACTGCTTTTTCAGGATGCTGGGTAGGTCCCAGGGACGTTTGTACGGATATGGAGAAGAGAAAATCCACTAGTTTTTGAACCCCGAACCTTCCACCCCATTACGAGTCACTGTACCGACTACGCTATCGCGTCTGCTGGAGAGTTTAAGTGTTCATAAAGACATCTAATCGCTAGTTTATGAGAGCTGCTGGTTGTGTGGCCATTGCCCCAATAAATATCGCACCTATGACGAGGTCTTCCTAGTGTCACAATGACTGAGGTAATACAGCAGTTCAGTTGTTGATGTGCTTAAACAAGCATAAAGTTATGGGACACATAGGCCAGGAGAATGGAGGTATATCCCCGTGCATTCATAAACTCGACACTGAATGGCGTTGCGAACAGCGCTTCACACCCTGATCTCTCTTTCCCCAGAACGGAACCCACGATAAACATGAACTGGAGACTGTGTGGATCCAAGACCCTGCACGGCAGCTTTGGAAATGAGATTAATTTCTTCCTCTTACCCTGAATAAACCAAAATTTTTCGTATTTTTGTGTGTAAATAATGGTGAATATTTCTAGGAAAAAAGTTTTTCTTACATATTTCGATGTTCCGAAACAGTATTGTTATTAGCAAAAAACTTGGAAATAATTTTTAAACGAATATTTAAGTTTCGCACATTTTCTGTAGAACTTATACAGGCCTGTACATTTCTTTTGTTTCTCATCAGCATAAAGTTCGGCGACCACAGGTCACCCTGAAGTTTCTGTCCCCAGAAGACAAAGATGAAAAAATTTGTTGTCCGAATATCACGATCGATATCGAGCCACATCTCATTCATGTTTGGTGTGAAAGCTGGCTTTCCTAACCGATATTCTCCTTATTTCTTCTTGACTTCCCTAAGGAATGCCAGGATGGTACCTGAAGATAAGAGAGCACCACTTCCTTCCACTTTCTTTCCCATACGCATTTTTAAAATGTCTCTGTTATTCGACGCTAGATAATCTTAAATATTACAGGATTGTTTAAGTACGGCACACTCAATAGTTCGAGGTTAGCGGGAATGATGTTGTTTCGAATAACAGGAAAGCTCAGACTACACGGATTACTTAAAATATTTGATATTCATATTGCATATTCATAACACTACGTTAGAACAACAAAAGTCTGTGTAGGTCTAGCTTGTCCCAAGCCTTTGAAGAAGAGAAGGCTTTGACATGGTGTTAACGTCCTCACGCCATAAAAAAGGGGATTGTTGAGAAGATTCAAAAGAATTCTCCAGTTAAGTTCGGAGAAACAGCGACGGATTAGGTAATATAAAACGGACATGCTAATTGGATTTTGGAATATTAGAACATTGTTTAGAACTGACTCAATAAACACTTGCTGAGCGGTTAATCAGGAGGGATTCGTAGTTGATGTTATTTCTCGAATAAGGCTATATAGGACTAGCACGGAATACGAATAACTGGAGGCGAACTATTGACGAGGCTATGAAGCCCGATGAGGAATGCCGCGCCATTGAAGAATAAGAATAAGAAGAATATTAGTATGTCATTGTGTAATGTAGAAAACAGTAGAAAAGTAACAGAAGACACATTATTAATTTACAGTGTGAAGAAATGAAAACTGGTCCTCCCATTTAAGACGCTAGAGTAAACAAGCAAAATGCCAACTGAAGTGCAGTCATAAGAAGGAGACGTAATGCACACAGACCCATGCACTGCAAAGGAATTCATTATCCAACACAGAAACTACCTTGACAATAGAGCAGCGGTTGGGGCAGAACAAAACCTCGAACAACCGGCCTTCAGAGAATCAAGACTGCACAAAATCTTACATAAAGAAATTATAGTTTTGGAGTGATAATGAGTGTATATACTTTAATGCTTAATTTTAGTACGGAGCTAAACTGGTGGGGTACTGAAACTATTTCCTCACCCCTGTTTATTTCTGAAGTTAAGAATAATTGGAGATATCAGTATTGCCTCCACAACTGAACCAATATGATAAAAGTTCGATCCAATTATCGGCAGTCATATTCATTGTCATAATCAGCCATTTATTTGCAATCAGTATGCGAAGTAACAATTCCCTGTCAAGGAGTACGAATTGGAGCAATGCAAAGTGGCTGTGATGTGGGTGACGTCAGTATCACTGTGTGATATATGCGGTATGCAGACACCTTCTGCTCCTGCATCATTAATTAAAATGGAGGAACGCACCACTCATTAATTATTTTGTTACAACAAACATGGAGGTTCTCGAAATTTCATTAGCCTTCTGGCAAAGAGGAATAACTGTAGCAAAGCAACAATTAAAGCACTGATGTGTGCTTTTGTATTACCCGTCCTGGACGTTTACAAAGTAGCCTTACAGATGTGATATAATTATTCATATCCTGGAAATTTTACTTGCTAAGGGTTATAATTAGTAATTTTACAAAAATTACTAGCTGCATTTCTTCTTTTCATTTTGCTGAAGAGGAGTTTGTAAGATATCTTTGGATAAAAGTATAGGCTTTTATTTTATAGTCAATTTTGGGAGTAAAGAGCAAGAGTAACAACATTACGGCCTCGTACTTTTTAAAGGCTCTTAACTGAAGATTTTAAATTTTATTAAAATTAACTTCGATGAGTTATTGAAGGAAGAAATTTTCCTTGGGGTTTTTCCCCACAACTTTGTTTATTGCAGAATTACGTACTCTTACTTAGGAATTACACTCGAAAACTTTACCACTTATTTTATTGTTTTCTTCTCAACAAGTAGATTAATTTTTATTTCTCGAATGAAGAAAATATAAACGTTACAAATATTTTATTTTTGGAAATTTTAAAACATTGCCTTTAAAAATCTACAATTGGTTTTACTAGTGGAATAATTGGCTGAAGAATGTTTGTTGGGCACAGAAAATCCTCAGCTTCATGATTACAAAATTACGTACCTGTGAAACTTTTAAATGTTTAGAAAAATTCATCTAAATTCTTTACAATTACGTTGCCAAAGTAGGTCGTAAATTAAACTGACGGTAGAGTAAGGCATATTTAATACAATATTTCTACTGAACTTAGATCAAAGTTAGCGACTTAGATATGGCATCTTGTTTGAACGTTTCGTCAAATAAATATGTATTTGCTTATCAACATACAAGAGTAGTTCCATAAATATGTTCCTCAGACTGACATTGGCTGCACTATGGTTTAGGAGTCTAGTGGATGATCTGTTCACTAGGAGGTTCGGGTTGATCTCAGGCTACTTTTTTTTAAGATTTGTGGCGAACAAGACGTTGAGAGTAAACCTTTCCTGTACAGGCCTGGACAGGCCCTGAGGGTTCTGAGAGGTTGAGGTTCCCAGATTTAGTGATAATCGGCACATGAAAATGGTACGTGTGTTAGCTGCACGCAACTGCCGTCTATTCTGGTAAGCATTTCTGTTAGAAGATGAGCCGAAACCAAGGACATAGTGCGGCCGGAAGAATTACGTCAATAAAAAATTTCCATAACACCATCAAGAATCGAACCCGCGATCTTCCAGCTTGTAAAGCATTGCCTCGACCAACTCCGTTATTGCATACCCCAAATAAAGCAATAATGAGACAACACTTTCTCGAATACTTTGATTTTTCCTGCCATTACTTCTCCACTATTGTTCCATTCATCTACAATCACATTCTACACGTACAATTTTAGAAATGGGCAGTGTCGTTTAAAAACATTCCTTTCTCTATATGTAGTGACATTTCTACTAATCATATTTCTATTCCGACTTTGCAAATCCTATGCTAATTCCATTGTCTCCCATAGAGTTAATTTTGGATGACTAAGGACACAATTTCCGGTCCCAGTGGCCGCGCGGTCTACGGTTTAGTTCTGCCGCCGCTCGCCTGCTGAAATTGTGAGTTCGAATCCCACCGGAGGCATGGATGTCTTTCTGTTACTGATTGTTGTGTGTTGTCTGGTAGAGGTCTCTGAGACGAGCTAATCACTCGTCCAGAGCAGTCCTACCGTCTGTGCTGCGTCGTTGTTTGTGATCTAGATATCTCGTCAATGAGGAGGCCCTGGTTTAGTTGGGGCTGTCGCGCCAAACAAATAGGACAGAACTGCACGTACACAGCAGCTGCAGTATGTGCAGTGGGGGAAAATGGTGCGTGAGATATCCAAGCGTGCTTCTTTGCAAAAATAATTTGAAAATATCACAAAACCTATGCATTTAGAAGTTTACTTTTGTAAATACGCGTCTGCGACGCATCGGATAACACACTTCTCGATCGTTGTTCTCTATAACGGAGTTAAAGAGGGGTTGTTAGGGGTACTCAAGATCCAGAGTACTCGCAAGACGAATATTGAATCTTGTATGGGAATTTGCACCGTGTTATCCGGCTCGACGTCATTTAGACGCTAATATGTTTCGACAATTGCAGCAGCTTCTCTACAATATGAAGCGTAACATCTATGTCACTTGTGACTTCAGGTCGCTCAAGAACTGTACGGTCACCAGCCAATAAAGAGACCGTGGAGATTCCAAAGCGATATCGCACGAGAAATGGGACCCTCCAAACCGGAAGTCCTCGAAGCTCTCTCTGAAGACCGACTTCATTCATATTACCTCTCATGCAACGCACACTTTTTTCCATAGGATAGATGTTACAGCTACTCTACGTGTAACTAATAGACGCCCTTGGTTTGATCATTTGAGAAATTTCGCCTTTTGATTGTGAAACGTATTTCACAAAAAAAAACATCTTAGGGTATGAGTGGTTTCGTATATTCAGTTATTTTTAAGAGGGATTTGCACTACATACAGCTCGTATGATCACTTCTTTTCACATATATGGAACATTAGTCTGTACCTAACAGAACAGAGTCGATCTCCAGTTTATAAAAAATCTGTCTGTATTGTTTATGGAAATAATCGCAGCTCATTGTGAGGATCACACAAAAACCACAAACAAAGTGTGTTGCATAATGCAGGGCCTTTAGAGGTATAACGGGTGTTATATATTAACCACTGAATTTCAGATGTTTAAGAAACGAAGGAACATTGGAAACATTTTAGAATACAAAAGTGTTTGGGCCCAAGGAAGAGGTAGAAACAAGACAGTGAGCGGAATAAAGGAACGAGGAGCCGCATAATTCACGCTTCCCAACACATGTTATTTGGGTGATTAGATCAAGGAGAATGGAATGGGCGGAGCAAGATGCACGCATCAGAGGTGATAAAAATGCACGCGGCATTTTAGTCAGAAAATATGAATGGATTACAGTATTTAGGTTTAGGCATAGGTAAGATATCAATATAAGTGTCTGATTTCAATGGAACGGGTTGCGAAGAAGACGCCTGGATTCAAATGGCTCATAACAGGTTCTGTAAAGGTGTATTTGGACGAGATAAAGCACAGGCGATTTGAAAAGACAGCAGGAAATTTATCGTCTAGCTGTGTGGTGGGACTGCTCCACGGTCTTTTTAAAGTAATTCTGCTAACATTTCCCATCAACTTCCAGCGCGTAAGTGAACAACTTTGTGTATGCCATGCCATCTGCAGACAGTGCTATAGTGTGTAGACGCATGCACAGTAGCCGCGCAGTAAACATATCTGTATTCCATGTTTCACGTTACTGATAAACATTTGGAGTTTTAGATATTCCAGGTGTTTTGAAGTTCCGTATTTTACAAATTTGAAGTTAATTTATGTAAAGTAAGTGATTAATGTACATTTTTAAATTTGGAGATGTTGTGAAGTCGATTCATGGTTTTCGAAGTTTTTTTTTTTTTTGGGCATAAGAGTAGACGGTTTGAAAGATTAAAATTATGCAATATTTGTAGAACCAGTTTGTAGTTTCTAGGTTATGAGCTTCTTTTTATGCTGAACGGTTCTGAATAATCCTTTGGATGTATGTTAGTGAATGGACTGTGATCTAGTTTTGAAGATATAAAATGCAGTTACTGTTGAATGTATAGGTAAATGGATTTTTTTGTATAACGTAGAAACTGATGAAATATTGGGCTCTGAGAGAAGGTGGCGGATTTGTTTCTTAATGGAATTGTACAGAATCCTGCTCGAATGCCGGCCGAAACACTGTCTAACCTAGTATATCCTGGTTTTCTTCAGCAAATACCACGACAGAATACGGATTACGCAACAGTGATTTCCATACAAAATGTTCCCGATTCTTCGCTGAGAAATTATCCGCGAATCAACGTTGTTACAGAAAATAAATTTCGATTCGTATTCGCTCTTAGCCATTTAAGAACCAGCTTCAATCGGACTATCATTTACTGTAACAAAAAGAGAGTCTCTACCATACAACACCTTTTGTTTATGTGCTATACATTATTATCACGGTCAACACTGACTATTTCCGAACACATTAATAACCGATTTGTTTCCACAAGGGGCACAGACTTTGTTGCCCGTGGTTTGAGAAATGAAGTTATATATACAATTTAGATGAAAGTCTTCAAAGGGTTAATACCTCCGCCCACCATTCCGATTTATCACATGGAACTAACAAATACATCATCAAATAAGCCCCAAACTTGAGTTCCATCAAACGAATCGGATCAATGTAACCAAAAACTGGGGTATCACAAATATTATCCCAACGACAAAAAAAGTCGTTTATCTAAAATTCATTGAATACGTGATGTCTGTGCTAATTCCACGAGCTTACGGGTCGCTTCGTCAATATTTTATCGGACAGTATTTAATCCGGATTGTTTCGCTACCACCAATCCAAACAGTTTACCATTTGTAGCCCAAAGTTTAAGTAATGTTTAAAAATTCAATGTACATATCAGAGCAAAACATGTCTCAACTAAAAATACTAATCATTTAACAACTGTAGTTCATTCTGAGAATTTTAACAGAAAAACGCGCTCTGTGATTAAAATAGAGAATTTCTAAACTCTATCTGTGGATGTAACCGTGTGCTTTGGAGGATTAATTTTTGTGTGTGTTCACCAGGAAATAAACCGTCGTATGTCACAACTTTTATGGATTTGTTGGGAAACGAATACACAGTTTTATATGGAAAACGCAAAATAAGACACCATTGAAATCCGAACGTTGTCAGTCGGTAATGTTAAAATGTTTCTTTAAAGTGAAGTTCTTAAGCTTGTGGACTGGTCATTGTGGAACTTCTTGTAGACACGGTGCGAGACTCCGCTTTGCTACGTCACCACAATAGTTCAGGGCAAGCTGAAAGAATTTTAGCGTCCTAAGACGGAGTATGCTCCTTGGGGTTAATTAGTTAATGTATAGTTTACTCTTAAAATCTTCGGTTCCTGCATGTACCCTGGAGGTGCTGATAAGTTCTTAGCCCGACCAGGAAGGAAACAAGCTCGGAAGCATATTAGGGACGCGCGCGATTTCAACAACATCGAGACGCGAGCTGTTATCAAGTTTCTTTTCCTGCAAGGCAAGGCGCCAAAGGAAATTCACGCCATTCTGACAGAAATATTAGCTTTTATCTTTTCTGGTCGGGCTAACTACTTATCAGCACCCCTGTACCTTAAGATCTTACGGAAACTGCAAAAGAGTTGTGTGAGTTTTGAGTATCTCACGAAAGTGAAGACGAAATCTGGGACCTTCCGCCCTTATTTGCAGAGTGTGATAGCGAAGATACAGACATCAGGTTTCTCCGGAAAATTGACTCATTTGTATCAATGTGAACGTCCACTCAATCCAGAAGTCCCTAACCTGAAGCTAAAACATACAAACATACTTCGAGGTGTAGCAAATTTGCGTGGTCGCCCCGAGAATAAAGTTGTCATTCGGATTCTTCAGCGGATAGGAACAACAAAATTTTTCAATAGATCAAAACGCACGATGTTCAAGGAGACGAAGGAAGAAAAGAAGCAGTTTCCATCACAGTGATTCCACAAATATAAGAAAACATTAAAAATAATAAAATTTTGTTTTGGGAGGCGGACAATTATTCGAGGATTTTCGCTTTATTCGGGGGGTCTTTAAATCTACACCCCCGAGAAAATGCAGGGATGAATGAGATGTTTCTTTGTGAAGATTTACGTCTTTTAGGATATTAATTTCACAACTTTTATGTCGTGTCTATTGCCAGATTGACCCTCATTTTGTATCTGTATTCCGCAGTAATTTCTGTCACAAAATCTCATGTATTTAAATACGTATTCTCAAAATCTAAAAGATAAATTAATCTTTATGTAAAAGAAAAACCCCTGTGGAATAAAATTATTGTAGGTACGCCTGAACGCAGTAGGAGGGTGTGGGGATTCGCGTATTTTCATAGTATCGTAATTTTCAGTTCAGTTTAGCTTGGAACCTGTTTCATTTTTTGTTGCCTCATTTCCTCCCTCCTCGTTTTGCACAAAAGGCAGAGCTGATCTACATACAGCTACAGAACGGCGAATAGCCTCTTCCTAAGCCCTTCATTACGACACGAAGCTGGTGTAAAGGTCTAGTACCCAAACACCTAGCTGTGGGCAAGGCAAGAACACGCCTTCACCCTTTCTGTGTACATTTCTCCCAGGGGTTGGTTTCCTACCCTTCGATAAAGGTAACAAATTCCTTTCCCTCAAAAAAGATATCCCCCTAAAATTTTTAAATTAATTTCATCACTGTTTGCCTCGACATTTTGCGTGGTCATTGCGCGCTGTTACGGTCAACTGTGGACCACATACTTAAGGCTTTCGATAATGTAGAATATTGGCATACATTTGGTGTACTTAACTTCGGATGATTTTTGAAAATTTTGCGCCAGGCGAGTAACAAATCTAATTCGAGCGAGAGTAATAAACCACTGATTCTTGGAACTAATCATCAGAATTTTCTCTTCACAGGAGTTAAGGTGGGTTATTTATTAATTTTCCACATTTATATCTTTCATAAGGAAACTCCTTTGTTACTTTAATTTAGCGTAGTAAAATTTACCGTTTTGCGATCTCAAATATTTTATATATATCTTTGGCCAGGATTCGAAGTGGAGACTCGAGTCAGAATGCAACCAAAAAAAGTTATAATTCTAAAACTATAATTGATAAAACTGGTGCCAATTTTATGAGTCACACAACCGCTAAGTAAGTACAGACAGAGGGCTACAGAATGGACGACCGAAAAACCGAAGCTTCATTCCAAATGAGAACAAGAAATTTTTCTTCCACGTAGGATCCAGAAAGTTTCCGGAACCAGCTCGGAAACCCATGCTATAGGCACAGGGAATAACGCGGCCGGAGCCTGAAGCTAACTATTCACCCCCATGTAGTACCAGTTTAAGAATGAGTCGGCACTCCCTCGTAGGCCTTATTGACATGGTACTTAATTCAACACAGAGGAAACTGGTTTTATTTATTCCTTTACTTCTTTCCACGATGGACAGAAAGTGTCCTTTATCGTAAAGATGGAAATTATTTACGGTCTTAAGTGATGTCTGGAATAGCACGAATCGTAACTGGATACCCCTATGAAAGCTAAGCACCCCGGGGAGATAAAGGGGGCAGGCTTTTAACAACGAAGCAACATCGTAAGGATGAGAGAATGAGGAAACATAAAAGAGAGAGGGCAAATGAAAGTGATTATCAGCGCAATTAAAATTGTATTGCCAAATGGAACACAGTGTATAACCTCAGGTATCCGTGTGCCTGATTATATATACATATATACTGCTAAGATATTTTGCGGGGAAGAGAGGTGTGATGAACGTTGCTATAGACGTGCACGGTGGATTTAGTGGTGGTGGGAGTTGTGATGATGCAAGACACTGTGAATACAAATTTACGCAAAATCTTTATTTATATTAGAACAGTAATACTCTACATAGCTAGTCTTTAAGCCTGTAAAGCATATAGGTTAGTAAATATGCCACGTGCTTTAAAGTTTAAAGGTCTGCATAGTCTATTTAGACGTATCATTTGATAAAATAAACAGCGAATAATTCGGCAATGAACATTAACTAGTTGCTCTTTGTAATGAAGAAGCACTGACGCAGATATCGAATATTTATACATATATAACTTTCATATGAGTTCAAGACATCTTAACGTTTAAAACAAAAGTATTTTGTCTTCTTGGTTATGGCGTTGCCTCAGTGTGTAATCGTTGCCAGACCTTTCGAAGAAATGCTGTTCCGTCACTTTAATTACTGACGCAATGATACAGACAAAGTAAGTACATAAAACAGTGATTATACAAATTATTATAATTATTATTTCCCTAGTCCCTTACCACTCCTAGGTCACTTAAAACTTACAATAATCTGCTGGAAATTAGAGGACAAACGAGAAGACAAAAACATCATAGCCACTTGCAAACTTACACAACATACATGCGTAAGAACCATAATAATACTGTCTATATTCAGCAGTTACAATTGGTCCTATAAATGAAGATATAATAAAGCAATATACCTCTTGAAGCACATACATATCTCCCATACTAAACTAGGGACCCTTCAAAACAAAACCATTAAATACAGTTTTATTTTTTGTTCAAAGCAAATTGCGGAGGGACTTAAAGAGGATACATCTCCATGAGAAAATCATTTAGCAACAAGAGAATAATTACGTACATGTACGTATGTATCTCATGTATGTATATATTTATATAAATGCATATTTCACACATGTATTTCACTTTTGTGCTTCAAAATAGAATATGTAGATTTACGTTCTCTGCAATTTTACGATGCGTCTTCTGGTCAGTAAACATAAATACTTGAAAGGAACGCAGTGTGTCCTTCTTCATGGTGAAGCAATAAAACGTGAGCGGTTGATATGTAATAAATAATAAATTATGGGATAACACACTGTTTTTGGTATGCAACAGAACAATCTTAGTGTAGGCTTTCATGATTCATTTCCTTAATAAATACTGCCTCAAGAACTTAAAATTTAATAGTAACCAATTTAAAAAAAAGATAGCTTAGCGTTTGCTCTATGAAGATGCTGGTTATTCGTTGTATTAATAGTGCCTGTACATGTTGATGAATTTGTCTGAAGATTTTCTTTATTATATTAATAAATTGCATTATTGAAAGTATGTATTGATATGGAACATTAAATATGTTCAACTTTTAATACAATATTTAACTCTTGATATCTTAGTTCTTGAATACAGACAATAAATCTTGAATGAATTTAGGCATATTGACATGTAATTTGCCTTGATCTTTAATGACCCGGTGTCTTGCACTGAACATCCACAGCTGCAAGTTTCTGTTGTCTTTGAGCACGTCGGTTGCGTTTAATCGTCCTCTTGTTAAAGCCTCCATTATGCGAAGAAAATCAACAACGCCGAAGATCGTCCCCTGTGAATGGCTAGAGAGATGGGGAGGAAGTCAAGATGAAAGCTCCCCCGTGATCAGGCCAGTGCGGTTTCACCGCAGGCTGTAAGAACACAAGCCCTCTAACTTGGTGAGAACTTAAACACCAGATCAGATAAATTTGATTATGTATTCCCAACCGAACGAGCGAATTCTCTAGAGGAGTGGATGAATAAATCGATGTGCTGAGAGGTTAAACCTTGCTAGTCCAAGTGGCTGATATGAAGAATTTTCTGTGTCTTGTTTCCGGCTTGTTCCTGCACTACTTCTCTAAACTTTTCACCCTAATTGATAAATCAAGTGATGTTGGATTATTGAACGGCGCTGCGTAATTTTCAGTTATCCTTCGATTAAGTTCTGTACCAACTTTCTAACTCTCTTCTAATAGAGCCATTTGGTTTCTTTACGGTAATCAGGCCTACTCCTTAGCGGCTTATATTAATATTATCCTAAAATGGAGAATATACATATTCTTGAGGGGGGTGAGTGCAAATATTTCTTTAGATAGACACCAACGTTTCGGAGGGAAATGTAGCCTCCTCCTTCAGAGTACAAAATGTAGTGTAACGTAGAATTATTATTATAATGAGGGAAATACGTATTATTCTCTTCTGGGGCGAGACACGTGTAAATTGTTTGATAGTTACCAAGGTTCCCACAGAGCCTACTATGTTAGTTTTCATTTTCAGATAAAGATGGCACGTTCAAAGGAAACCTTACAAACTTTCTACGAAATATCACCTTGTCACTTCCCAGGAACACGTCGTTTTTTATTTGGAGCAGCGAAAATTAAGATCTTAAAGAATCCGCACTGATCAGAAACTGATGTGACACATTCAGTTCCAGTTCATCCTGATTTTCTTACATGTGCCCATTCTAAACTAAAGTATAAGTGCAGTTATGATTTACAAATAGAAGCTGTATCAAACAAAATTTGAATTTGTTATTTAACAACGCTCTCAAATGGTAAGATCTATAGTGTCGGTGATGAATAAATGAGTGGGGGATTGGTGGAATGATACTAACAGATTTAAACCGTAGTATTGTGATATAAACCCGTACCAGTGCCACTTTGTCTACCACAAATCCCACGTGGAATAACCTGGAACGAATCCAAAGCTCAGCGGTTAAAATTGAAGTGGTGTATATCCATTCAGAGCCTAGTGGTTAATATGTACCGCCTGGCTCAACAGTAAAATCTCGGCCCCTTCTCAGCGCGGCGTACGAGTATTTTGTGTTTCGAATGATTCTCACAATGAACATTGATTACTTTCCTGCACAGCATTAATTGGTTCTTCTTTGCAGTGCCAGCATCCTTTTCTCTGTAACGTACGAACGGAATCTTTGTAAATAATGTGCATTCATTTTAGACATCAAAGGCTGTTAGTCGCTATTCTGTCACGACGGAATCCTGGGTATAATCCTGCGCTAGTCCATGTGAGATATGCAATGGGAAAAGAGGCATTTTGACATGTTTATCTCTTATTCTTTCGTTTTATCCTGTCAGTGTCATTCTACTAGTATCCCACATGCACCATAATATTAGTGCTCTATTTATCAGAAGTCCAAAGGCCAGGGAACCTAAAAAATTATTGCTCTTTCCGATATCGGTGAGCAGTTGATGAAATGTAATTGTATTTCCTCTCAGTCTCTTGAGAATTGAGTGTGTGCACTTTAAAATAGAGAATTAAACGCAGATTAATAAACTTCTTCTTGTACGACGCTACCGGTTGTGAAGACTAATAACTCTTTATTTTTAGATTGTTCATTTTTATTATAGACATTTGCTAAAACTCCTTGAATGGGCTGTGAAATCTTTTAAAAGCTTTACCAACACTCGACAATACAGACATATAAAATTGCAGCCATAAACCTTTATTCGTAGCCCTAATGGGATTCAAACACAAGGCTCTTCTTTAAATAAAAGATGTAGATGGCGAATGTGATTAGCAGTTCGTGTGTTCTCACAAAATAAACTACAAAACTCAAGAAGAGAAACCAGAAGATTTCGTTTTTCTGAGATGTGATGAATTGCGTCAAAAGGGAGCACTCGTGGCATTTCTGGATGTACGAAATCTAAATCTCGAATGTGTAACTTTGGTAGGCTATCTTGAACTTGTATCTTGTCAGATATCATGTGATAGCTGTTGTGCATTAACATATCTCATTAAAGTCCTCGAACTTAATATTTCTTACTCCATGATTTTCCAGATTACCTTCGTTTGCAAGTGATGTCTTTTCCTCAAAAACCTTTATCCACTTCTGACAAAAATTGAGTTATCGATGTTAAAACGTACATGTTACTTCCTCCGGTAATGGGTACAACTATTTTAGTTCATGGCCAATTAGTTTCTACAATTTAGGTTAGATATATTCTCAAAGTACAACCAACAAGATGCGACGTTTCACAATTTATTTATTTCTGTAAGACGTTCTACATATTTCAGACGGTTTTTCCCTCCATCATCAGGAGCTCAAAACTGCCTGACGCTGTACTTGAAGTTTTGAGCTACATGTTTCAGACTGTCTTTCCGTTCATCTGATGATGAACGGAAAAACAGTCTGAAACATGTACAACCCACCCGGCTATTCAATCGGCAGGCATGTCTTTTTGTCAAGGAATCTAAGTGGTCTAAGTGGCGGGCGGTGATATTATTAACACTTGTCACTATTGATGTTGTTTATTTCAACTACCGATGTTAACATTTACAGATCGCTGCTTATGAACGCGCCCTTGAAAAGGTATCCACTGTTAGCTTTGGTACGCGAGAACAACTTGTCACTTCCCAGTTACAGAACAGACTCCTTTTCGTTAGGTTTCCCAAAACTCGCAAGTTTTAAGTTCACCCCTTTCGTAAAATTTCTTACTGTACCCAATTGGTCGAATGTTAAATTTCGCTGCTCCCTAATAGGCCCAAAAGTCAGAATTTTGAATACGTTAACCCCACTGGCTTCTATTTATGTAACATTCTTCCATTGTTGTCGCCCGAGTGAACTCCTTCACGCGTCTCACTAATTTCTTTAGAG
>Ga0136643_10007799_pt1 | contig 15534 bp, 6 predicted proteins | sample TergutLab28metaG_FD_96883 | JGI IMG/M metagenome (GOLD analysis project Ga0136643, IMG submission 96883) | Labiotermes labralis P1 segment gut microbial communities from Petit-Saut dam, French Guiana - Lab288 P1 (version 3) (version 3) | ecosystem: Host-associated > Arthropoda: Insects >... | reverse complement strand
TATATATATATATATATATATATATATATATATATATATATATATATATATGTGTGTGTGTGTGTGTGTGTGTGTGTGTGATTAAAGCAGAAATGAGTTTCTGTAGCAGAGTTAGTGGTTTTAAGGTTTTTGATAAAATGGAACTCTGCAGTGTCTTGTTTGCTGATTCCTTCAGAGCAGGGTTTCTGTGTCTTCTTTCTGCTGCTGTCTGTACACTGCGGACTCACTGTGGGATCATGTAAATTGTGGTGTTGTACATTAATAATTATGACACATTCTTTTGTTGTGTAATTTTAGTGACAATTCTTACGCAGCTACCAATTTTTTGTTTGTTCTTAGCTGCAGATCAGGCCCGACACCTTCAGGACCAGATGTCGGGTGCAGCAATGGCAATGCCTCCTGACCCCAAAGCTGCATTTAAGGCAGAATGGGAAGCTCTTGAAATTTGTGAACACCATTGGGCTCTTGCCAACATAGAAAATGAAATCCTGGGTTTCGCAGGTCCCCCTGCTGACAGCATATATCACCAAAATAAGATTGATTGATAATTTTTCCAATTTTGTTTTCAGTTCATATTTATATTGTAATAATAGCAATGTTTTAAAGTCTTAAAAAATTTATTTAAACCAACAAATGCACTGTGTCTGAGGAAATCCATAATGGCGTACATTGTGCTACAACTTTGACATGTTTTGGCCCTTACAGAGCCATTATCAAGGAGTATAGCAATCATGAAGAGAAGTGTACATAAATGCAACATTACATACATCAACATACAATGGTGCATACACAGTGCAAAATTGTGTATAACAATATAGATGTAAAGGTTGTCAAATATGTAAGATTGTGTTGGCCGAGGTTCAAAGGTTTAAAAGATGTACATATTAACTTTCTTTGATTAAAAGTATGATGGCCATGTGTTCATAGTCACATAAAATCACAAGTATGATACTTTGTTAGAACAAGTCACTATTAAAAATCAGTAGTGAAACTTACATTTGAATGTTAAAATGTGTGTTCAAACATTTATGGTCCATTTGCTCCTGTCAAGTTGATTCCACCCAGTTAGCTTAGTTGAAAGATTCTCATCATTACTTTTTTTTTGTGGGGTTGGAGTTATTAGCTCTGACCCTCAACCAGTAGAACGAGGGTACGTCTCTTTGTTAATTCATTTGAAACCTGTCCAGCCTGAGTGGCCATAGCAGTAGCCAGGCTACCACCAACTTAGCTGTCAAGTTCACTGATGCATGCAAGCCCCTTCACCCAGCAAAAAATATCCCTTTTATATGGGGGTGTCATCAAGGGGACATGCCTTTGCCTACTGTCATCAGTAACTTGTGTCTGTGGACCATTTTGATAGCTTCTTCATGGCTTTTTGTGTCTTTCAGGGTAAGATTGTTGATATTATAGTTATAGTTTATACATAGAAACAGAATGAAAGAAGGCTGTCAACAAGGTGTCGGTATGCATGTTTGTAAATGAGAGTATAATTGGGGAAAATGAAAGAACAAATACTAAGAGAATTTTGATAAATAAAAATAATATGCATCATCATCATCATATAGCTTGCAGCGTTTTAGGCCTCATGGCCTGTTCTGGTCTTGTTACCATTTGAGAAGTGTTTTGAGGGCTTGCCCTTGGCTTCATTTACCACATCATTGATATTTCATAATCAAGTGTGGTGGCCTGTCTCTGTCCATTTGCCAAACATATTGTACCAATTTATTTCTGTAATTTTGGATTTTCTTTACAACTGGGCTAATTTTAATTTCTGATAAAATATTGTCATTGTTTTTGTAATCTTGCCATGTGTATTTTGCCTTTCTCCTCTTAAATTTCATTTCCATTGACATCCTGGATTTATCATGTTCTCTAATTGCCAAAGTTTCTTATTCGTAAAATGAAGTAGGGAATGCCAAAGTGCAAGGGGTAGGACATGCAATGTATAACCTCTCCTATCCAAATCTCATCCTCGCCTACCCAAAGTACAACCTGCTCTGTAAGGCTCTGAGGACCAAGTCATGGCGGTATAACCGTTTAATCTTTCTCTGAAGTAAATGCATGAGTATAACCAGCCTGTCTGGAGGTGGAAAGGTAGCAACCCTACCACCAGACTTACCTGTCAAAAGGCTATTACACATGGGGAAATTTTGAATACTTGCAAGTCTCACATACAGCAGATGGGAAGATCTAAAACTAGGTTTAAATAATATACTTGTAGATATTAAAGTAAGAAATGGGGTGGGAAGGAAGGAGGAAGGTAAGAGGAGTAAGAAAAGTAATGGATATACAGAGAACTGATCAAAAAAATGTAGATCAGAAAAGTGTAATGTTAATGAAATGAGGACATGAAAATGAACTATAATAATAAATCTAAATCAAAGTTACAATTTAATGAAGGAGTTAGGAGGTTGCAAAGTCCTGGAAAAGGGCAGTTGTCTCAATGGGCCCAACAAAGCACAGTCTGTACCATTGGTTACTAAAGTGTGCTCCACATATTTCAAGGGATTAGCGACCAATTTTCGCAGGATTTGTGGATACATTTTTGTAGTGGCTACTTTGACATTTACTTTTTAATTAAAGGAATTTTTTAAAGCAATCTTGGACCTTGTTTATATGGCGATACGTTTATTTCATATAACAGTTAGAATATATAATTAAGAAACATATTGTACCTGTGAGGTGAGTGACAGTCATTTTAATTAAGGTCAACTCATGCACTGCATTATTATGTATGTGTATGCTACTGGTATATATTAGTATATATCTAAAATCAGTTATGAGACTAAATTTTAAATTTTGGATGCATATCATCTGGGCGCTCTATATTTATGTGAGCAAAGATGAGACAATCCATGGTTATTTTTCAAAACCAAATGGGGTCCCTGAGCACAACAGCTTGCAAAACACTGGTTTATACTGTTTCTGGCAAGCCAGGCCAGAAACAGAGTCCTGGATATCAGCAGAGAATGATTCCTACAATATTGCCTATCATCATCATCCTCCATACATAGTCAAATTCAGTCTCAAAATGTTGGAAATCTCCATAGACACCTGTATTGTTGCCTCAGAGTAATGGTTATCTTCAAGCATGTCTTGGTTCCTAATAAAGATAATATTGATATGCCTCAATTTCGTGTAGGTTGCTTCTAAATTGTTCGGAATGGTAATGACAGTGATTTCAGAGTATTTACTGTAAAGTATCTTCACGCTGATATACAGCAACTGAGCGAACAGCACGTGTTGTTTACTGAACAGAATTTATATGGCAGTTTCCAACATTCCTTGTCTGTATTTTGCAGTATGAAATGTTGAAAGAGTTTTTCACCACTTAATATACATGAAATGCAGCTATGGATTTCCTACCTTATCCAGTGATACAGATAATATGAGAGGCTGTTTTATCATAGAGTGTCTTGTGTTGTATAGAAGTCGACACACCATTATGCCACTACAAGTGCTGATCATATTGCACAAAGTTGACAATGAACAGAACTTAATCAAAACAACTAACAGCTTGCTAATATAAGTAAGTGCAGTAACTTGTTACTATGAGGGTGAGATTAAGAGTGTTTTCAGTCCCAGTTTATGCAGTTTAGTAGTTGAAAATACTGCCATATCCATATCTTTACATCCACAGATGTCATTAAACCACAAAACTGGATATTTGACAAATACTGCTTACTGTTCAGTGTTAAGGCAACAATGGTTTGTGTTTGAAGAGGTTAAGTAGTACTCATAGATTTGTATTTTTACTGCAAATGTTGTGTAACACCTAGTTGCTGTAGGACACAACCATTGAAACTAATCATTATGCCTTTTTGGGGGTTGGTTTTTTCAGTGGTATTTTGAAGCTAGGGTAGTGTAGTTTTGTTATAAATGAAGAATGTCCAATATGATTAGATTCTTTGCTTTTGTTATACCCCTCTGAAGCCTAAATCAGTCCATTTTATATAGTCATTAAGTTACTTTTCTTCATTTCTCCATCTTTTTGGTATATGAGATGTTCCCATGGATGGAGTTTTCGAACACTCTGTGGATGCAGCAGCAATACACCAATGAGTTCATTATAAAATTAGGAGAGAAATAAATGCTTGTTCTATATATGTTTGCCAAAATGAAGAGGAATAGGTTTTAGGTACCAATAATTTTGCTGTCAATAATGAATTACAAGTAGCTCAGTTTGAAAATAAAGTGCACTGAACGGAATGAAGGGGAAATGACCAGTTTGTGACCATATTACCATAGAGAGGATCGCCTCACATGTGCATTTTGTGAACTTAATTCTGTCAATAGTCAGGACTAAAAATGAAGTATTTGCAGGAAACCGAAGCTGAGGCACGTGTTTGATTCAGTGACATAGATTCAAACTCCTTTAGTTATATGTGAAAACTCAATTTCCATGACCAGTACTTTCTCAGCACTCTGCTGCTGAGTTCTTAACATAATTCAAATGTGTTGTCTTGCATACAAAGCTTGTGTTGCTGTTATTTTGGGTTTTTCAGTGGGAAGAGTATGAAATGGAAGCAGTGGATGAAAGTGTTTGTCAATAAACTCTAGAAATACACAGGATAGCCTGTTTTTTATTCGTGTCTGTAATGTATTGATAACATTTTTTTTACATTATAAAGAATGGCTTATATCTTTCACAATAACGAATAATTCGTAGTACGTTACATTGTGTTATTTGAATATACCACAAGATCAGGTAATCTTGGTAAGCATGCATAAAACTCAAAAGACGTTACGAGTAGAATTGTTTCAACTCCAGTAGCAGGTTGAATTATAAATTTGCCCTCTGTGCTGTATCATACAATGCAAGTATGGCAATACTGCTCTGCATGGTGAGTATTTATTGTTAATATCAGAAATATTTATAAAGCCGGTTCTTATCAGTATTGGTCTCGTCTATATTCAACTCACATAATCAATATTTTGATGCTAACAGCCCGTCATGGTAAGCTATTCTATGAAATATGCGCATGCGTTACGTGACATGGCGTCGACTCCTTCAGTTCGGTTTCGACCGCTGTTCGGCTGCTTTCGTGTCATCATTCGCCCGCTTCCTGGTGCTTGGAATGCTAATGTTTGTGGTGTACCCACTTCGTGACGTTTGGAAAACATCGTCAAGTCTATGCAATTGAAATGAGTATCTCCGTACTGTTGGCACGTTAAATTAATGGTTTCAAAGTGACGTTGCGGTTAGATATACGCTGGTATGTTTAGGGCTAGGTGTTCATTTCGTTTAAAAATGTTTGGTCGCATTGAAATCGTACTGAATTGTGGATAAGGAAGGATTCGCTTAAAGGAGACGGATAAAGTCAACCTACCGAAGTAACCTGATTTACACTTCGGAAATCCTGTGTAAGTACAATTAACTTAACTTTGACAATTATTTCAGCCCTACTTCAGTAGGACTAGAAATAATAAAATTAATTAAAACAACTGTCTTACACGCATGTATTTAGATGTGCAATATTATTTCATTTATTATTGTACAAACAAATGTACGTGTAATTATTCGTTCAAACTAGTCGTACTGTTTCAACTTGCACTGGTACTCTTAGCATTTCTATTTTTCCTGCGGTTCTTTCAGATTGACTTTAATTAACATTTTTCTTAAACTGTCTCTGTTCTGGCGAAACTGTATAATCAACATACTGTTGAAATGGGTACGTTTCTCTCAGTAACAGAAAACACAGAATAGTACTGTCTACGCTAAATGTTCTAAATACCATTTTGCACTTCTATGCAAAGTACGTACAAGTAATACGCATTCGTAGTGCACACAGTTCGCACATGATCCGTCTCCACTCTTGTCCCATAAAACGTTTGAATATCATTTGACTTTAGTATAGACTCTAATTACAGCATCTTGTTATGTTCTGTGTTGAGGGAAGCCTTTATAAAACCTTACTTCACGGAAGCTTGTAGTTAGTTACTAGCAGCAGCAGTAGTAGTAGTAGTAGTAGTAGTAGCAATATACAACGCAACGGCATAGTTAAAAATGCTTGTAATAGGAGATAATTTCTTTCGATACATGTATCGCTTATTTGCGACAAGAGTGTCGCAACTCAAAATTTGGCATTTTTGAGTTACTGGTATAGAAAGAAACGTTTGCAGATGCATTTTGAACAGGTACAGTGTCATAACGCAGTTTGCAAAACTCGCCGCTGGAGAGCAGTTATGTCGTCGTTGCACTCATAGCACTTCAAAACCTTTGAACGTTTTTCCTGAAAAATCACAGATTTTGAGTTGTGACACTGTTGTCGCAAATGAGCGATATGCGCCACGGTACAATCAGTAGTTAACATTTAACTTTATAACGCGGCATTAACAGATCCAAATGAAGGATTCATTCAGCCTGTGTGCAGGTACAAATTAATACAGTTTTCGTGAAATAAACAACCAAATACACATACAGTATATACAATAGTACAGTTTTTTATCACTCTAGCATGAATCGGCACTAATGGGCCATCTTAACGAGCTCGTACACCGCGTGTTAAAAATAGTTTAAATATGATAAACTGCATTCGTAATATTTATGTATGTGTATAAATATGTACATATGTTTATTTATAGCATTTCGCAGTGATTTTCAATTTTCCGAGCACTCGACAAATTTAACATTACTGTTTCCTTTATATTCTTGTTTTCCCTTATTTCCATTCCCGTAACTCTTTAAACAAGATTATGTTTATTAGAGGAAAAATTCCATTCTGTTTTACTGTGTATTCTGGGAATAGGAATTGTCTGATAAATGCAACTTTTGCTTTAATCCAGGCTTCACTGCAGACAGTTTCGTTACAAACTAGTTTCACTATGTTTATGTTAAGATTCATTGCTCCTACCTATTTCGGCCATGCATTTTGGCCATCTTGAGGGAGCTACAAGTGTGATCGGCGTGTACTTCAATTTCTTATGGATGGTTGGCCGACCATATATATTTACTTATTTACTCCATGGAGCAGTGTCCTTCTTGAGAAGTTAATCGGCCTCAGCTAGTCAAGAAGTTACCCGCAATTAATGGAACCCGAAGGTTCACTACCGCATTTACAAGTGCCCGCCACCTGTCCCTATCCTGAGCTATCTTGACCAGAAATACAATGATGGGGGACCGCGGTAGCACAGTGGTTAAGGTGCTGTGCTACAAATCAGAAGGTCGCTGGCTCGATCCCAGCTGATGTCAGTGGATTTTTCATTGACATAAAATCCTCCCGATCGCACTATGGCCCTGGGGTCGACTCAACCTCGAACAGAAATGAGTACCAGGAGTATTTCCTGGGGGTAAAAGCGGCCGGTGCGTAAGGCTGACAACCTTATCACCATCCTGTGCCGTTGTCACGAAATCTGGGAGCTTAACTTCCTGGAACCCTCTGGGCCTCTCCAGGCCTGTAATGGGACTGCTTTACCTTTTACAATGATGACTGTCACTATATAATTCGTCAGTATATAAATAGGTAGATATAATATTAAAACATTTTATTAAAAACTGGTCTAAAAAGCGTGATTGCAGGCTTCCCCCGCAGAGTATATGACAACTGCGCTCTTTTGGGTTATTATGCGGCGAGTAGTGGCAATTCCTTACAGACGTCTCGGGACAACCTATCAGTCCCATTTTCTTGATCCTTGAAGATGCGACCGATAGGTTGTACTGAAACGTCGGTAAGGAATTACCACTACTCTGTGTGTAACAACTCAGAAGAGCGCAGTTATCTTCTCTTCTGGTCTTAAAAAGGTAGAGGTATTAGAAGTACTAAAAGTAATGCTCTGTATCCGAACGTCTGTGGTGATGACAAGTTTTCTTCTGTTTAAAATGGACTGGAAAATTGGATGTTGTACTCCGAGTGTGCACCATGAATAAACATGCTTATGATGGCCAAAATATGGAGCAGTGCATAATAAATATAAACATTGTGCAACTAGTTGGTAGTAAGGATTGTGAGTTTGTAATGTAGTGTGTTGTGCGCATACTGTGATAATTTTATTACTGATTATTAGTATATTTATGTTTCGTGAGTTTATCTGTCCATTGCTGCTGTTTGAATGTGGCTTCAGGGTCCAAATATTCTACGGTTTAACGGTTTACCGTCAACCATCATGCTGCGAAATGTCGTTCCTAAGGCTGCGAACGCTGTATCCTTATCGAGTCCAACCATTTCTGATGTACAGACATCCAACAAAACCAGTCTTACAATTTACTCGCCCCCCGACTCGATCAGTCTAATGAATCCCAAAGGAATCCTATGTAAAAGAAATACACCGAACTTTGTAGCATCTTGATGAGCCAGATTCGATTAGGTTGCTGTACATACAGTCAAAAACAACGATACATGCTGCACGTATCATTACGTCAGGTACGTGCAATGCCTATCATTACGTCACGACGTGGATTCGTAGTTGCGTGCATGTAAAATTGATCCATTCCTTTCTTTTTTGGGGGAGGGGGGGTTAAAAATACTACTGATAATTGCGCCAGTAATCTCATTTATTAAAATTAGCGGCTCACAACTTGCACATTACTTCTCAGAGTTCTCACATTTATTATCGTTTCAATTTCTTGCATCGAAAATTAGTGACTTATTTTCACTAAAATCGTTTCGATTTTTAGTTTCATGTTCGCATAATAACTCACATTCTTATAAAAAAAATTGATAAATACTGCCGAGGCTTAAACTTGTTAGAGCTCACATGTGTAGTTGGCGAAGTAACACGATAAATATTTTAAGTGTTTTACCACTTATAAGTAAAGGATTAACTGGGAATTTAATATTGCTACTGTATTCTTCCCTGTGGGATTGGGCGTGTTGCTTCCCGTTTGCTCAGCAAGCTCGTAGTTAATTATCACAAGGTAATTGATACGGGAAGTCCCCTGAAAGACCCACAATAGGCTACGACTGGCTGACACACTAACACACAAGCAATTCAGTGTTCTGCATTAAATTTTATTTGTTAAATTGCAATGTCTATTACAAAATTTTAGTAAGATTTTTGTTCAATATATTCTAATAATCAAATGGAAAATTTAAAGGTTTATATGAGTGACCACGGCACTTGGAGTAAACACTTAGCTTTACATTGGTCTATTTGTATAATATCACTTATAATTGAAATATTGCCGAAACTATGTAAGTTTGAACGGAGCGCCCAATTTTGCATGCGTGTGACTCCAACGGTCTAAAACAGAGTGTCCCTCGCTTACTTCTGCTACAATGTCCAAACCAAATACCCCTCTGTATGCCGAAATGATCCTATTAGTCGAAATTCAAATTTAGAAAACCCCATAGGCCGAATTTAAGTTTTTAGAAAGTCAAATCTCATTGGCTGGCTAATTCAAGTCAGTAGACCCCAAACTTACTTTAAACTAACATTTGGGGGTTTTGCCCACCTGATGTCCTCAAAAGTGACAAAGTCTCGGATTTCATTCATAACACCGAGCTGTAAAACTCCTACCAACTTACCCAGACAGCCAACCAACCAAAGTTTTTCCCTCCCATACTTAGTCCAGGGCAACCTAGGCCGTAGCTTTTGGCATGATGAGTCAAGTCCCTCAGCCTGACTTCAAAATCGTTAGCGTAAGCATATTCCCCTATTAGAGTTTAGGTGTCTGTTACAGAGCCCAGCGATGCGGTCAAACGCAGGAATTGCTAACAGACAGGGGGAAGTCAACTTGGGGCTTCGCGCAGGTCTCCGCCCCCCAGTTAACACTTTGGCTTGGCTGGCTTGGCTCCTACCAACTTGACAATTGATGGATGTTCTGTCGAAGCTCAAGCTTTTGAATGCCTTAACGGCCCTCACACCCCCTGGTGTGTTCCCTAGTTATGTCATTTACAGCCAAAGGAATTTATCTCCATGACCCCGTTCATGGTTTGAACCTGAATCGCCGGTCCATTGCGGGACTTGAACCTAAAATGCCGGTAACAATATTGTACATCCTCCGAGCAGTTGCATTATTATATTACTATAGTTCAACCTATTCATTCATAGCCGGAACACGAGGTATCGGAAACTTGATTCCGTGATTAGTTCATTTGAAGATGTTTGGCCACAATACGTTACATCACTGTCTACTTGAAATGGTTTTGTATTGTGTGAACTAATGTTAACGGTTTTACTAATTTAAATCTAATTTATTAAACTTTTATGTATATACCCTATGTAAAACCTTGTGCCAAATAACTTGACTTACAAGCTGCATAAATTTATGAGTTCCATGAAGAAAGCCAAGGACCTAGGCCGAAACATGTCGGAGCAATAATTAATCAATAAAAACATTGTGCACACAAGTTGGAATTGAATTAATGTGATTAATTGGGGCTTAACACAATTACAGAGACTTTTCGAAACTGTGTGATATTTCCGCCAATTTTCCAACTCCAGGCTTAAGAGAAAGTTCTGTAATTTGTACTTATTTCATGTCTGCACACTGGCTTCTAAACGATATTGGCACTTTGTGTTGCAGCATTTTGACATAAAAAATTCCTTTCTTTCATGCGTTGAATGTCAACATGTACCGATCACTATAAATGACAAAGTCATACCTCACTCAAACACAGCGAAATACCTTGGCATGACGCTGGATGCCAAGCTGCGCTGTAAGGCACATGTCAAGGAAAAACGCGAAGATCTTGGACTAAAATAAAAGAAAATGTTTTAGATTTCTGTGACCGTGCATCGTGAGCAAATTGTGAAGTGAGAGAGAAAACCAACAAAATGGAACAGTTAGATGTTTATTATCAACACTTTCTCAACATGTTTCGGGCATCATTATGCCCATCTTCAGGAGAACAAGGCGTGTGTTACTGCACGTGGTGTGCTGCGCTGGTTCTGCTGGATGTGGTTGGTAGCGGTTGTTGGGCGCTGCGTTGTAGGGTGCGAGGACCCTACAAAGCAGCGCCCCACAACCGCTACCAACCACATCCAGCAGAACCAGCGCAGCACACCACGTGCAGTAACACACGTCTTGTTCTCCTGAAGATGGACATAATGATGCCCGAAACATGTTGAGAAAGTGTTGATAATAAACATCTAACTGTTGCATCGTTTGGTTTTCTCTCTCACTTCACAACAAGAAAATATGTTGGCCCATGGGAACAACATCGGCCCTGTCGATACACAATAAGCTGATGCTGTACAAACAAATACTGAAGCCCGTGTGGACCTACGGCATGCAGCTGTGGGGATGCACGAAACAGAGCAACACTGACATCATTCAGCGATTTCAAAACAAGGTATTTAGGAACATCGTTGATGCACCTCGGTATGTCAGAAACGCCCACCTCCATAGGGACCCTCAAATGGAGATGGTTATGAATGAAATTGAAAAGTTCGCTAAGAAGCATAAAGAAAGGCTTCTCCACCGCGTCAACGTCGAAGCGATCCAGCTGCTCGACAACAGTGAACTGGTGCGAAGGTTTTTTTTAAAAAAAAAAAAAAACTTTTGAGCTGGTGTAGTGATCATTAAAAGCAGAACAGAGTGAAGTCCACCATAAACACTATTAGTGTGTGATAAAAACAGGTCTCAGTGTTAGTGCAAAAGACAATGCGTAAGCAAAAAAAATAAACAGGTAGAACAGATGGGCGACAGCTGAAGTTAATATTTATTTAGAAATTGAAGTCAGTGCAAAATTGTGTGTTAGTCTTAAGACTGGGTGTTATTGTAATTCAGAGCCAATATGTCGTCTAATAAAAAAAAGTCATGCTTTGAAATTCTGAAAGAGTAGACGCTATATTTACATGAAGTATTCCAAATAAATCCTAAAAAATTAAGGTTTTCCTACACGTGCCATGAAGGCATATATGTGGAGTGGAGGTACAACTCCACTCTTTTCTAATTACAGCACTAGATGGAGATGAGTGGTCAGCTTCACGCTCCTGCTGCACTAACCTGAGGAAAGAACTCCGTTACTCCTTGAATAGGAGGTTGCATAATAGTTATTATAACCAAACAATTTATCATCAATATCATCATAATGAAAATTGAAGTGTCAGACATAGTGCCTGTTTCTTAACCCTTAAGGTGATGTTGAGGGTTAAAGAACAGGCACTATAACTAAGCAATATGTTATCTAGATGGGTTAATGGATATTAAAAGACTCACTTTAAGGTCTGCATAATAGTTATTCAGGTAACGGTATATTGTTGATGAATTGAAAATTTTAATCAATGAAAGTATCTTCTTTCCTTTTTACAGCTTTCAAAATTTATATCACAAAAATTACTGCCTGAATCTGAAGTCCTCGTTAAAATCAACTGTAGAACATTCTGTGGAGGAAACGTTTCAGATTTGTAAATATTATCTTGTACTTCTACATTTCTTGTTTAATAAGAAGTTATATAATATTTTTCGTATTTTATCTCTTGTAGCCACTATTTTCACTAATTTTGTAGTATTTTCTATTTCCACTTAATAAACTGGAAGCTCGGTTGCGCCCCTTTGATGAGGCTTCCGAAATTCCACAATTCCCTTTCTGTACAGCATAGTACCAAAGACTACTAGCATTTATTCATGTCTCTATTAAGTTTACACCCCTCAGTTACCATGTGATATGTTCAGCTGTTTCAAGAACACGTCTGCCTTAACGCGCAAATTGTCTCCCCCCCCCTCCACAAATTTTCATATTTCGACCCTTCTCAACAGTGGAAGAGGGCAGTCAGTCACACCAATATTTTTAAAACATTATTGAATGAGGCAATGCAACGTCTATCGGCCTTTACAGAAAGCCATCATCAGGCATTATAAAATACCTAAAGATAGAGTGTGTACGTAGAACACAATAAAAGCTTTTCCCTTCTACGAGGTTGATGTCTCAACTTTAGGGTGTTACACATGTCACAAAAACCGAAAACAGCCGAAGATAAAAAGAGAATATATATCGTTAAAATATATTAAAATCGTTATGAAGTACTTCAAATTGAAAAGAAGTCTTCGTAATAAAGAGGCCTGGAGGGACGCTGTCTGTAATTAATTCTTTTTATTTCGAATAAATATGTATTTGTTACAGGAAAAATTCAAAGAACAAGAAGTATCGCAAAATTAGTTAGGGACCGGGTGTGGCTGGAGAGTTGTAGTTGCTAATTATTTTCTCTTATCTAGTCGCTTGGAGGTATGTACTCTAAATTTCACCCTATATCCTGCCATGAAAACATAGAGGGGAATTAGAGATATAGCTCTACTCTTTATTTAATCTCAGCGTTAGATGGGGTGGGTGGTAAACCCCCTGCTCCGTCCACTTGACCCTGGCAATGACCCAATATCCATTAAATAGGTAATTGGGTGGGCCCTAGGAACGGGCTGGACGGGTGCGGGAAATCTCGCCTCCACCAGGATTCGATCCCCGGCCGGTCCAGCCCATAGCGAGTCGCTATACCGGCAGAAAATCCCGGTCCACAATGTGTAATTTGAGTGAAAATTAATTATAAGAAAGTCGTGAAATTTTTTACAACGAGATCATAAATAATCGAAGTAATTCCTGTTGCGTATGTCAGTATAGGCCGGCACATATCGCATTTTATCATTCAGTTTATTCAGAACAACAGGATGCCACACGTAAAGACAATCTGGCTCAATAATCCGTTCTGTTGTTTTCTTCTAGAATGTCCGAAGCAATGGATGTTGGCTCACTTGTGCCTGCAGGTCTTCAGCCACTGGGCAACAAACTTCAGGAGCACAATGTGCCAGCCAACTACAACAAACTCTCGGAAAACCTCAGAAGAGTCGCCCCCAATGGCATCCAGTGTTCCTTCTTTTGTGGAGGCCGACACTGCAAGTACGAGAATCCTGATAGTTGGGATGCGGCTCACATGGCCGTTGATGGAATATTCTCACACTGGTAAGTGGCAGATGACTTCATTTACGAGAATTAACACTAATGATTATTTACCAACCATTTGTTCAGTAGGTTATAGTCGGATAGTAGAGCTGCTGTGTCTGATGTTTTGGGGGTGCTGCGGAAAAGGATTTCGTATTGGAAAAATAAGAAAATTTAGTCCGGGACCGCTACAACACAAAATCAAAAACTTCATTTCTTGTAGTAAAATGTCTTGTATGGGTCTGCCCAAGATACATTTAATTGCATCTGTCGGTTGTGGTTTGAACATTTGAATTAAGCCCATTAAAATTTCAGGGTTCCTAAAGAAAATATTGTCGTTTGTAATATTAAATACAAAGGGTGGTACGTAAAGCACTGGGAGGAAGAAAATGTGAAAACCGGAACAAGGCATGAAGAAACTTGCGAAACTGACGTGACTTAGGAATAACTGATCTATCACGGCATTTGTAATAATAATTATTATTATTATTATGTGATGAATGCAGGCGTTTGTACATTATCTGGTGAAATGAATAGAAGGATACAGTCTAACACAACCATACTTATTACACAAAAAATAGTTTATTTTTCAACAAACTACAGTTTCTACCCCATATGAGCGTTTAATAAAGACAATTTACTGTGCGAACTGTTTGCCGACCTAAATGCACTGCACAGGTAAGTTCCATGTACCTTAAAAGAAGTCCGTAGGTGATCCTGAAACGAGGATACTTCGGGCTTCAAGATGATTTCAGTACGACTTCGGGCACGGATGTATTTCTGTGTGTGTGTGTGTGTTTTTATTATTATTATTATCCTGAGTAAGTGGAAGCGTTGCGACGGACCAATTCCCATCCGAGGATTCCTTCCACATGCCAATAAGTATCAGATCCCTCAGAACGGGGGTACATGGGTTATATTAGCCAGTATAGAACAGATAAATATACAGGGTGATTCAGGAGGAAAGGTCAGTATTTTGGGAGGTGTTAGTATCGTTTGTCATAAGGAAATGTTCACATAAATATGTGTCTAATTCTGAATGGTTTCCGAGATAGAGTTGTTTGAATCTCCAGACCTAACTCCTGTAGATTTTTTGTGGGTTGGGTTGGATTAAGGCAATATTTAAAAAAATAAAGGTGAATACACAAGACAAATTGCTGCTGCCCGCATACAGAATAGTGAAGATCGACTGCGACGAACAACACGCGATCTTCAGACACGAGTTGCAAAGTGCATGGAGGTTAACGGTGGGATTTTCGAACGTTTATTGTGAAATGTATCAAATTTGTAATTTATGTGTAAAAATGTGTCATTTGAACAGTAAATTCAACTTAAAACAAAATTAACGCTCAGTAATTTTTCTTTCTTTATTGCATTCACAGTATTTTTGTATTTGTAGATTCAGACAACTCTGTCTCGGTAACCATTCAGAATTAGACACGTGTTTATATGAACTTTTTTTTATCGCAATGACCGACATTTTCACATACCAAAATATTGACATTTCCTCCTGAATCATCCTGTACATCTAACACTATGCTGCAATATGAATCACTTTTCATGGTGTGCATACAAAACGTGGGCGGGGCGGTGAAGCTGGAGCCATAGTTTTCAAAAGCAGCGCTGGTAAGAAGGATACCCGAAGTGTGTTCAGTGGCATATCCAGCTTTGTTTATTTGTTGTCCTGACTACGTCTACATTCGCCTGACGTCACACTAAC
>Ga0136643_10007796_pt1 | contig 15537 bp, 9 predicted proteins | sample TergutLab28metaG_FD_96883 | JGI IMG/M metagenome (GOLD analysis project Ga0136643, IMG submission 96883) | Labiotermes labralis P1 segment gut microbial communities from Petit-Saut dam, French Guiana - Lab288 P1 (version 3) (version 3) | ecosystem: Host-associated > Arthropoda: Insects >... | reverse complement strand
GCGCTGACCACGTGACACCCCTCTATCCGCAACAGTTGGCACTAACTTCGCCGACCGGCGGCGGCCGCTCTGTCGGTATAGTTCGCGTGCGGACTAAGGCCACGGAGTTTAGTTTAGTTTAGTTTAGTATTATTAAAGCAGCCCCAGAATTTCATATCCCTGGTCCAGCGTGCGTCTGACGCTAAGCCCCCAGCACGGCTGGAAGAATGTGGCACAAAAGACATGCAATCACACGATCAAGCGGTCCGAGTACAGCCAGCAACACCGCGCTAGTTGGACATAACGGGCAAGTAAACACGCAACCGGCAACTCGCCTGGCCAACACAACGTGCTGCCCTACGCCGTTTCGAAGCAGACAGCGCCGAAACACACTTACGAGGCATCACAAATCTCGATGGCACTACACTGATCGTCATCCGACAAACAAATTAAGTGTAGGGGAATTAGCATTGCACTAACAAAAAGAAAGTTAAATTGTGGTCAGATACCAAAATGCAGCCAGGCAGAAAACATGCAAGTGAGTGTCAAATGTCAAGCACACCCAGACGCTAGAAACAACATTTTAAGTACTAATTACCTGCCGAAACGGAACCAGATATTGGCAGATAATACAACTGTCAAAGGTGAGGCTTTATACTAGACCTAATGCGGAAACCCTTCAGTTCTGCATCTGGCACGGCGCATGTGCCCTATAAAGGCGGACAGGCCGGGAACAGCGAAAGGTGACTGGCATTGCTCGGCGACCCGGGATCCATCAAACTGAACTGTTTCTTTCCAATGGACAAATTTTCCTCCTCCCACATGCAACCACCACCATACACGTTATGATAAACACATACCGGGCACTTTTCGCATTCCGAGTATGCATTTCCGAAGCAGAAATGGTTCAACAATGAATTAAGAAGCGCGCAAGTCTTCACGCCTGCGTTTTTGGAAGGAGGATTCGCCGTGTGTCAGTACGCGCTGTGATGAGAAGAGTGGCCTGTAACAGGATAAGGCTGAAGACAGCAGCAGGATTCTAAAACAGAAAAGCTGCAGGAAAGTATACGTGACATATTATACTGAACACCAGAAGACGCAACTCGTGTTCTTTTTTAACTTCTTCGGTTTCTATTGATTCTCATCCTCTCATTCCATCACTCACACAAGATTCCTTCAATCTCCTGACCACGGTCAGACCTTGATCTATTGTATTTCTTGCAGGCGCTGGAATAGTAAGGCCTTTAACGCTTCTTGAAAGCGACAGTGGAACAAGGGACAAATATGTAAGAACAGAAGCAGCATAATGTGTTTCCTTTACAATCATGCAGATCGGTCATGTACCGACAGGTAAGTAAATCTAGAGTTGGTGATATATTTCTGGGACTAGCTCACTGCCAAGAGAGAAGCAAACTGATTAAAAAGAAACACGTTACTTGGAAACGAAGTATGGCGAGGGGATAACTCCAGAATAAGTAGCATCTAGTTGGTTCTTATTCTTCATTCATCACAATGATGCACAGTCCAACACACATCAAAATATGACGAGGAGGCTCGAAATACGAGAAAATGTACGTCGACATCACGCGTCTTCTACCCAATGTAAGTCAGAAGTTAATAATGAACGACGGAAGTAATTAGGTTGTCTTGCTCAAATATTCCCGCCATCTACACAAATGGTAACGATATACTCTGCAGGCCTTTCATTGTGACTTTCTTAACAGTAATACAGTCTATATATTTCTTTACGTTTACCTTTACACGGATCGCAAAGACGTGCAGAGGAAAATGGGCACAACCGCCCTACTCATCGATAAAGAACATTTACAGACACTTCACAACCTGCAAGGTTACATGAATTCTCGTTTACAATATGCGCCAGCAGGCGAGCGGAAATCAATAAACCGGAACTCGCCTTTATTTTTGGTAGCTGTTATAAAGTTTCCATTACATATACTTCAGTAAATAGAACTACATAGCTTTAGTAAACAAATATATGCAAGCGATGTACAAAAATTCGAAGTGTTCTGAAGGTCAAAACGCACATTTCTTGTGCTGTACACTTCAACTGCCATTTAGGTTGGCAGCAGTCAATGTCCAGTTATACTGCTTTCAGCCAACGCATTTCTTTAGCTCTTCGTTCAGTGACAATAGGCCTTTTCTTCCTTTTACACTTTCTGTCCTTAATACTGACATCAACAGTTAATCAAAGCGCGCACAAACACGTGCCGTTCTACGAAACAAACTTACGCGCCAGGAAACCATTCCTTCCACTTCCTCCTGAACTATCTTCACACGCCTGTGATTTGTATTGTCACCGTCATTAATCACGCTTCCGCAAAGTATTTACAATTGTACACTCGTAACAAACCAAGTTCGTAATGTGGCCTACACAGCGTCGCAGCTACTCTTTGGTTAGAATACATAGTACAGTACATGTAATGGAACTTCCCACGGTGAACGTTTCGTTATTAGGACAATCTTTATTACTATTATTATTATTAGTAGTAGTAGTAGTAGTAGTAGTAGTAGTAGTAGTTGTTGTAGTAGCAGCAGCAGCAGCAGGTGCGGAGGTTGTGGTGGTGGTGGTGGTAGTAGTAGCTGTTGTTGTTGTTAAAGGACAGTTGCTGTAGCGATACATGCACAGAAAGTTACAGCAACATGACGATGGACAAGATGCAGCATATATATTCATACGGAACACTGCAGACATTATATCAGATGAAAGGCACGTAAGCGTCTGTCGAGTAGGGGTACGATCCAACAGCAAACAGCATGCACCACGATGTGGGCAAAGGCTTCCGCCATCTTTTCCAAAAACAATGACGCCTTAACGACCAACGGCTAATCTACGCATCACCTGTTTAACAGTCAAATCTTCGCTTTCGGCCCGAGAGGTGTGTTCCCGTGTTTGTCACAGTTCTCAAAAGAAACGGAAATTCTTGCGCCCTACTGCATTAACTGACTGCTCGTTATATTGTGCACGAAGCTGGTACTCTGTGGAGTAGGAACTAGATTTATACATATGATTTTAAGATTAATTTCAGCCTTCACAGAGGAGTAACTTAACCACAAAAAATTACATGCTACAAAGCCACGCAGAGAACTCCCACCATAATCCGCAAATTCAGCGTACCACTGAAAATGACAAACCAAGTTAATGAAGAAGTGAATGCTTAAAAAAGGAAACAAATGAGAGCAGAACTATTCATGCTACATAATAAACTGACTGATTTCCACTTTTTTGCTACACGAACAGAAGTCAAAAAAAGGGTCACTTCATAAAGAAAGTGTCCTTTAGGCATTCACAGAGAACTACATGGTTCGATTCTGCACTCATCTCTCAACTTGTTTCTTTCTTATATGGAATTTTCTTCCTTGTCTCAAATTCCTGCACAAGTCCATCCTTCTTTTTCACTGTTTTATTTCCTCACCCCTCTTTCTTACAGCATCTACTATCCCGAATCTCTTTACCTTTTGTGAGCTACAAAATGGGGGGGAAAATGGCCAGGTGAAGGCACAGTCCGTAATCCAAAACAAGAGTGCAACAATGGCACATCCTTACTGATTAATCAATAAAGCTAATATTTACCTATTTTATCAAGAGATTAAGAAAATATTACACCCAAGAGAGGTAAAACGGGGAATAGGAGTTACAATATGAGCAGAAACGACGCGATTTCAAAGCTCATCTGGTGGTACCAGAGAATGAGGAATCGCACTGATTCGCACATTACATGCATCCCGCATAGCAACCGACGGCATCCACACAAAACTCACTCCCTTCAAATGAAACTGGACAGCTCCTCAAAGTTCAAGAGATGTCTCCAAAATGACTATCTAAAAATCGCCTGCAGCCCTGCAGACATACACGTAGTGCTGAGGTTAAGAATAAACGGAGCTCTACCTCCAATCCCCATTTATGTTTCATCGAATGGCCATGCACATCACTTCCTTTTAGTCATACAAATTCATTTTCGGTCTAGGAACGGCAAAGCTAATGTCACCACAGAAGGGAGATTATCTCCGGCAATGTCTCCAATAGCAACTGATTTCGCTGGACATTTTCCACATCTCCACACACACTCACACACTCATAAATACAGGATAGCCTGACAGCCGCAGTGTTACTCCACGCCGCTCACATCACAAATTTATGCCAATATTCTGCCGACTGAAATACTCCGTTCCAGCCGCAAAGTATCGGCACACACCGTCTCTGTTATAATAAGACTGCAAATGGTGTACTCCTTGACACGGAAAGCTGGCTTTTATCAAGGCGTTCTTTACTTTCAAAATGTCGTCAGCTTAAAGGTACACTCGCAAATATAATTTCGAATATGCGCGGAAGAGAAAGTACGGCTTTCCAAGCCTCGATTTCACTAAACACCCTTATGTGTACATTTGGTACCGAACTGAACCCAAATCGGACAAATGTGGAAAAAGGGTAGAAATTCAATTACGCCCTTAAAAAAAAGCGTCGTTCTCTCTGTCCCTTTTTTACTAGGAGACTCAATTTTGTGGACAGATGTACTTCCGAATCATACACAAAAGTACAAGAATTCGGGAAAAGTCAGCTTTACGCCCGTAAGTGCGGTATGACTTTTGCTGAACCGATTTCCACGAGACATTCAGGTACTCAGTAGCAATAAATGGCGATCGACGATACCAAATTTCTAGAAATCGGTCAACAGACGTGGGAAGTACGGGTACGAATTCATTTACGGCCTCAAAGTAGGACTGTCACTGGAAGATTTTCGTAAAACATGCGCCTGTTCGACAGATTATTTAAATTATTCGTATATCCAATTTCACGAATATCTGGCGAACGTTTTAGCTGCTGTTAACAGATCAAGGGTGGACGCGGTCTACATCGAAGGTGTTCTTTTCTCTACCTCATAAGCGCATTAAGTTAAAGATGTGTAGAAAAATAATCGCTACTGGTGCTCCGAACCACACAATGCAGAATTTCTGAATGTTAACCCCGGATGTATATTAACACCAGGCCTTTACCTTCTTAGCAAAGCGGACAGGAAGGCTGAAATCAGGTTTAGGCGCTTACTTGACGAATTAATGCAGTTTATTTCCGCTTTTAATGTCAGAAGTCTATGGGGAAACAAAACTAAAATTATTAGCGACTTCATAAGAAACACGATGATATTAAGCCTTCAATTTAACGAAATATTAATCCTTGAAAATAGGAAGTTCTGTAAGGACACACTCCAGTTCATGGGTCTGCAATCTTTGTAGGCGAAAGGACCACACCGTTTATTGGGGTCTGGTTGGCGGGAAACGCGTGGACAAAGAGCAAGTGGTAAACCTAACCGGCCAAATTATTGTGTAATTTTTACAGTACGCACATAAATTAAAATGTGCGCGGTCTGGAGACTCGTGGTCTAGTTGCTTTTCGAAACATCCACCCTGGTGCACACGATACATCACAAAACACACGTACCTACAATTAACTCGAAGCACAATACTCATATTGTCGTGAAAGTACAGACAAATCTAACACAGCCTAAGTGGATGCGTATACATGCATGCAGTGGGTTATACTTACGCACGCGTTCAGAGGAACACCTTGTCCAAGGTGAAAAGGTGACGAGCAAAAACCAAGAAACTGCAAAAGATAGCATGACGGCCGCGTGGAAACCGTGGCGAGGGTCAACTACATCCGGCACTGGTGCAGACGACATCCAGCACATTATTACAGACTTGCATTAGGGATAATCGCGGTTCTAATCTCGGCCAGTACACCGGCTATCATCATGTTTTACGCAGTTTCCCTTAGCTCCTCCATTCAGGCAAGTAGCGGACTGTCTCAATTCGGCCAAGACCGCTTCCCTTCATACCTCCTACCAAATGCGATAGCCTGTGATACTGACGGTCAGGGGTGCACAACTTCCAGGTGCCAGGTCGCCATGGCGATTAAATTGCGTACAGTGGAGTATTTGTGGGTCCTAAGTATGGAACTTCCTTCATGCCAACATTCTGGTGCCCAAAGTTTGTGGCTCTATTTTTCTTAAAATCTCTGCTCCCCTGCTGATAGTACCAACCGTAAAAAGTTACAGACACGGAAAGCGGAAAGTAGGGCAGGAGGGCTCGGTTTCAAATTGTAGACCGGAATGCTACAGGTACATTAACCTGCCAAGGGTGCTCCCTTCCCTCCACAGCTAATTTCGCGGCATAAAACTGACACCCGAACGACTTTCAGCTCGTGTATTTCCAATCGCTGTACAAGTGAGGTTCGCCCTACGGCATGCCTTGAAGACAAAGAGGGCAGAGTATGACGCTATCTTTTCTTTCATGGCGGCTATAGGTGGGGGTGGTTGGTAAACGCCACACCCCGGTCTGGGCGCTAAGATGACGATAAAAACCTCTACCCATGCTAGAAATCGAATCCCACTTCCTTCCTCGTCCACCCCGCAACATACGCATCAGGCCATGAGGGCGGATACGGAGCGTGGGAGTAGACCTCCATACATTTTCAACTTAGCATTGCACGGAGGTTAATGGCCAAGCTTCAAGGACACTTTAAGTCGGTGTAAGATCTCACGGTAGGTACTACAGAAAAGTGCTGAAAGATGTCAAAACCGGTCTGGACGTATTGGCACTTCCACCGCCAAGAATCGAACCTTGCTTACACATTCCACTTTGGGGCTGACTCGTATGTATCCAACAAAGATGGATATATCCACGTTGCAAGAACAGCAAACCCGCTGGGATACCCACAGCTAGTGCAGCAGTACAACACCGTTCGTTATTGCTCTACCCGCAATCAATTTCAGAGTGCCAGGTTTTGAAAACACAGCGACTTCACTGCACGCCAGTAACCGGGTTCATGTTTTGAAATGCCACTGAATGTTGCGGCAGCCTCAGTAACAAAACAAGTACACTCGAAACACAACACAAGTCGTTCTTCCATCTAAAAACTGGCTAAAGGGGGACAGAGAAATGTTCTGTACATCAGCACACCCGACCACAATCAACACACCTAACACGAAGATACGCCACAGGCTACCCTCTTCAGCCAAACCAATGCACCTGCCATTCCTCAAGGTATTAATAAGACACTCGCACTTCACTTTCAGGTGAGACATCCCCGTTGTGCTGTACAGAATAATAAATATAAACAATATACAGCCAAACACAACTCAACGATTTTATTAAGGTGTAAATTCAATATAATTAATTTCCACTAACTTAGTTTTAATACTGCTATTCAGTGGAATCAATGTTAAAATTTTTATGTGTTATACAAGATCTCGCAGATAACAATTACAATAGCATTGCTAATTGTATATTTTACCTTACTAAGAACCTGAAGATGGCTCAAAACTTGAGCCAAAACATGTTGAATGAAACAATGTAAGAAATACACCTTAATAAAATCACTCAGTTGTGTTTGTCTATATATTGTTTATATTTATAATAGCTCTTCACCTTCCATCTCTCAGCTTCTTTCCAAACCAACCCCTTTCACCTGCCACCTTTCAACAAATCAACAAGCCAATCCACTGCACCTGTCATCTCTCAACAAATCAACAAGCCAATCAACTGCACCTGACAACTATCAACAAATCAATACGCCAATCCATTTCTCCTGCCATCTCTCAACGCATCTCCAATCCAGTGCATTTCACCTTCTATTTCTCAACGTATCTCCAAGCCAACGCACGTCACCTATCATCTCTCACTGCATCTCCCAGCCAATCCATTTCATCTTCCACCTCTCAAAGAATCAACAACCCAATCCATTTTACCGTCTGTCTCTCACCGAAGCAACAAGCCAATCCATTGAGCCTTACATCTCTCTACGTATCAACAAGCCAATCCACTTCAACTTCCGCCTCCCAACACATCACCAGAGCAATCCACTTCCCATTCCGTCTCTCAATGTTTTCTCCAAGCCAGTTCATTTCACCTTCCTTCTCTCAACGTATCTCCAAGCCAAATCATTTTTCCTTCCATCTCTAGCATACCAGCTATCCACTCCATCTTCCATCCCTCAGAGTCAACTAGCCAATTCATTTCACCATTCGTCTCTCAACGTGTCGCTTAAGGCCCATTTGAATGTCATCCGTCCACATTAATCTAGGGACGTCAAGCGCTCACTCGGCAAGATCCCCCCCCCCCACCAAAGTCGGTATGCCTTCTTCGTCTAACCCTACCTCAGCTAAATGACCTGCCCATCGCAGGCTTCTACATTTCACCACAGCATTAATAACGAAATGACTCGTTGTGTAGTATCACAGTACGGCTAAACTCGGTGAAATAGTTTACACAAATTAATATCACACGGACACTACGCGGATGTCAATTTGTAAAGCAATTCCATTATTAAGTATTATGCAAAATATCCTTCAGAGATCCATCAATCGAAATGTTCCGTGCGCCAGATAGGCTCAACGTTGGCAGACTGTTCTGATCCAACTGCACCGACCGAACTCCAAAATGATACTCCTCCCTTCACATCTGCATTCGGAGTTCAGGACTTTCTCGCCCCACCACTAATTCAGAGGCAACAATCAGTCACCGGTGACAAGCCTATTTGATCTCAGAAAACCATACCATATGGTTCAAGACTAGCATGGAGGGTAGTCAAGATGCAGAGAATTACGGAGAAAATAAAACATTACGGACGGACAGACCACACGATGTGTGTTTCGAGGCTTCTTTGTTGAGATGAATACAATGGGCTGTTGACACTGAACTACGGAATATTGTGATGTGGTTGACTGATTTTTAAGTTTTACTGAACCTCAGGAACAGACATTTAACTCTAAACATGTAAACAGATCGTCCACCTCTCACTCTCTCTCTCTCTCTCACACACACAGTTTCCCATTTGAAATTACTAACATGACCCATCACCCTCAATTGGGCTCATGTAGCGATCTGCCCCATATCAATTTGTATGTTTGTCTAATGCAAACATTTCAAGCGAACCCTAGCAGAGGGATTCATCAGAAATAACCAACACCACAGTCCAGTACCACGAGTAAAGCAACCGACGTGTGTACTCCGTCGGACAGGCACACGCATGGCAGTGCAGCAGAACTCCTTGCGGCATAATTACACCACTCGAGTGCTTGTGACAAGTCTCGCTGATGGACGTGTCGCAAACAAACCCAACGCCGATGAACCCTCCCTAACCAATCAGCATCAACATCAGATTCAAACAGGGGTATGATTTACAAAAACCAATTAATAAACAATTACCGAACTACACTATACCAAAGTGCGGTGTAGTCTGGAGATTCAAATCTAAAATGTTCGTGAGACATGCACTGATTATGCGTATTACACATTACGCACGGTGATATGGAAATGCCAAGACACGAGCCCACAGGAACAAGAAATGAGCAGCAGAATCTTAAGAAAGAATAAGACCTGGACGATCATTACGTCTTCTGGGGTGTGACTCCTTGTTACATACAGTAAAATAGCAAAACTGGGATCCAAGACATCTAAATTTTCTTCTATTTTAACATGAGTACTTTCTTCTACGCAAAAAAAGCACCATACATACCCAATGTCCCCCCTGTGGCATGACTGACACACTTTTTAAACTGTGAAATGCTATGGTACGGAAATGTGGAAAAAACAGAGTAATCAGAGTCTCAGGGCAGCCAGTCGCAGTGGAGATTATAACTGATCAACAACTGGAGAATGTAGAATATTTCACCTATTTGGGTAGCATGATAACCAATGATGGTAGTTGCAGAAGTGAAATTAAATCCCGGATTGCGGTGGCAAAAGCAGCATTCAACAAGCAGAAGACTTGTCTTCACCAGCAATTTCAAACAAGCAACTAGTGTAATGAATAACGTTGTATTGTGGTGAAACTTGAACAATTCAGAAAGCAGATCAGAAATACCTGGGAAGTTTTGAGATGTGGTGCTGGTGAAGGATGAAGATCAGTTGGGCGGATCGTACAAAAAATGAATAATTATTACATACAGTCGAGGAAAGGAATATCCTACAAACAATGACAAAAGAAGGCTGCCCGGATTCGTCATGCGTTGCGTAGGAACTGCCTTATAAAACATGTTATTGAAGGAAAGATAGAAGGAAGGATTAAAGTGGAAGGAAGACAAGGACGAAGACGTAAGCAACCACCGGATGATCTTAGGAAACGGGAGGACACTGTAAATTGAAAGAGAAAGCACTACATCACACTATGTGGAGATTCGCTTTAGAAGAAGGCTATGGGCCAGTTGTAAGACAGACTGAAAAACCAGTGAGTGAGTGAATGAATGTGCTTATAGAATTCATGCTGCACAGTAAAAACACTTACCCGGCATCACACATCACTTTTCCTTCTGCCTTAACTCCACAGTAGCACATCTACAATACTGCAATTGCTATGACACAGTTGCAGGGAGGAAAATATATCATTGTAAAGAAGAAAATATTTATTAAAGTTTGTGTCCTTAAATTCCAGGTTACCGTGTAGACATGTATTGTGGCATATCACCAATGCAGAGATGAAATACGTGGAATGTGAATGTAGTTACTGTAACAGGGAAAGTAACGCTGTTACTGCGGTTTCTTCCGAATAATACACAGCACTTGAATAACTTTTGTTCAAATATTCGCCCGTGTTCACCCACTCAAGACGTCTACTTTTGTGCAGTAACAAACTCGTTTCGACTTCCATCATATTTGCAACGAAAAAAATATTCCAGAGAACGACGGGATCTCTTGCATGGGAATAAAGGTATGAAGTTTTACCTCTTATCCCCATCTGGAGCGGCGTTCAAACACAGGAACAACCTTCCAAGATATGATTTGGTGCGACAATGTGGTCTGGGTTCATCTGGCACAGAATAGCATCCAAGTGAGAACTCGGTAATAAATTCTGTATATCATATAAAAGATAGGAAATTTAATTAGCTGTCCAGTCTACTTCGTACGAAGGCCTCTGCTTCTTATGTTAGTTTATACCACGACTGTAACAGTGGCCATGTTACCGTGCACACACCAGTCTCCCAAGAAAGACCAGGCTGGCAAGACAGCTGACTAGAAATCTTAAAAGTCAACGATGGTCCCATCTTTGTGAAGCACTTGTTGAGTCCACTCTATCGAATCACTTAGGAGACCTAAAGTGCTGGTAAGCTGGGATGCAGGCAGAACTAGAAACGAAGAGGCCATCTTCTAGGGCCACACACAAACACAAACACACTCCAGAAAAAGAAGGGTCTGATCTCACCAACCGAATGAAAAGAACTGACACGAAGGGATTTTCTATCCAGCCATAGGTAGGGTTCAGACTTCCTAAGGCAATGCGATCACTAAGAACACTCGCTCCGTCAATTCATTACTTCCGTACAAAACTAAGTAGGCCTAAATTATTAACTGTCTCCCAAGTAACACGTCACACTTGGGTCTCGGGACTAACCATCGATTGTCTTTGGCATCTTCAAGGGTTTCTGCTTCCCGACGAATGTCTGTATGGTCCTCAGCTAACACTGGGGGGCTGTAACTTAATTCTTATCCTTTATATATCATTGATAAACAATCGAAGAACCAATACAGCAACCTGTTCGCGAACACACAGGATCCGAGTCCTCTTACTGAGTGAGGACACGTCCTCTCACAACCTGCTTTTCTGGTAACCCATACAGCAAATTCCTTCATCCCTCTTAAAAACAAGCTGCTTACGGATGGGCGGATGGATGTGTGTGTGTGTGTGTGTGTGTGTGTGTGTGTGTATATATATATATATATATATATATAAATGAGCAGACTGCTACGACCCTACTGGCCTGTGCAACAGAAAGCTCCACACAAGCCCTAACCAGGTGCTACCAACATACGACTTATGCAAGCACTTAATCCGGTTTTCGGTCATTTCAGTAAGTTAACCAACAGCCAACCCCTACTTACTAGTGCTGTAAAATACAGTAATTCCAATCGTAAGAAAATTAACAACCGAGACTAACGAAAACGCAAGTAATATTTCACTTGACAACGTGAGACGAAAGCGTACAGCAAGCTTCCATTTCAAATACCACTAAACCTTTTTTAAAGCACACCGATCACTATATGTACCACCTATTCTACTATTAAAGAACTCCGAAATTTGTCCATAAGAGGTTAGTGTCATATGATCCTCAGAACCAACACCTACGTACTATTATGACCTTAAACAGTGCAACTCACTCTTTACAGAGATGCAACACTTAAAGCAGAAACTAACTTTTCGTATACTGTTTGGGTGAAATTCGTACTTAAAGGTGTCAATGCGTTGTTCGAAGAAATGTAGAACACCAGAACGGACCAATGCGTGTCCGAACTGTAGAACACTACAGAAGGGACCAACGCATGTCCCAGCAACTGACGAACATTCTAGAAGGGACCAATGCGAGTGCGGACAACTGTAGAACATTACAGTAGGGACAAATGCGCGTGCGAACTGTAGAACACTACAAACGGGAACAACGCATGTCCGAGAGCCTGAAGAACCGTCTAGAAGGGACAAATACGTCCGCGGAAAACCGTAGAACGCTACTGAAAAAACCATAAGTGTCAGAGCAACTGAAGAACACTCTAGAAGGGTACAATGCGTGTGCGGAAAACTGTAGAACACTACAGAACGAACCAATGGGTGTCCGAGCAACCGCGTACCACTACAGATGTCCAAGGCTATATAATCATGACCGTATGATCATAATATACTAACGTCTGTATGTCTATCGTACACACATTACCTACGGTTAATCACTATGAGTAATTAATATCAATTTTATTAACTATTTTAAATAAAGCATTTTGCTTAATGTTCTCTGGCCTGCGGACACGGTTAAGTATCCTGAACCAGATCCCACATAAAAATAATTACTCATTTCACTTACATAGTCTGCATTATATCTAGTGACACCAAAGTTACTTTCGGTGAAATAGCGTTCCAAAAATAAACGTCATCATTAACCCAATCCCTGTGGCACCAAGCAGAAGCAAAACACACAGCATGTGCCGATGTCCCACTGACGTAATGCCTGGGAACGAATAACGTATGGTGCGGATTATATGCGAGCGGGATACAAGTAACCTGGCAGCTTATGTAATAAAATAATTCGATAAAAATCTCGATACTGACATATGTATTCAGATACATGAATCGCCTGTCTCTCTTCTTTTTAATTATTGCATGGCCCATTCACGCTTCGCTGCGGTATTTTCTATCGAGCCCATCCATATGGTCCGCCCCTATGGCCATCCATCAATGAATATACTGGAAATCTGTCCACCTCTAGCCAGTTATCATGCACTTATTTACCGGTCCATCGCTGTGCTTACAAACGTATCAGCGTTGGAAACAGAGACTATAAACGTGAATGACAGCGCGCAGTTGACTCAGTCCGGCCACAGTAATGATTAATGGATTCTAATTCTTCGAATGATTATCAATCAAGCGCTTAAGAAGGGCGTCGTTTATTAAATATTCGTTCAAAAATAAAGAAAAAATTTAATTAAAAACTCTTAATTTAATAGAGTACGAATACAAGGCGGAATCGCGGGGTGAATTTTATGATATCTACTTTCGTAAAATAAATCCCTTATTACGTACGGCGAGGCTAGAAATAACCTTAAAATCCATTGCAGAAATGCAGTGACTTTGACTATATGTGACCTTTCCCCCCCCCCCCAACAATCAGCATATAGAACAAGGTTCATACTGACTTTGTAAACATGTTTACAATTATGTGTTGGCATAGATTCCTGTTAAGCTCCAAACACAAACTCCAATCCTCGGAAGCTACACACACGAAACACAAACGTCCACCAACAGCCATGTTCCTTTAAAACTGCCTTAAAACCTTCACAGTGTGTACTAAACGAATTCCTGCAAACCAAGAATTAATGGTGTTGATAAGAAACCGACTAGATGTCACTTTTGTTTTATCCTTTATTTCTCCTTTACAAGTTGCTCAACATGTTTCGGGCAACCATGTGCCCATCTTCAGGAGCTGACGACTGCGTAGTGTTATCGTCGCACACGAACTCCTCATTGGGCACACTACCTGCTGCTAACCGGTTCTGACAGCCTTCCTGCAGCCACGGCACAATACCAACATGCGACGATAACACTACGCAGTCGTCAGCTCCTGAAGATGGGCACATGGTTGCCCGAAACATGTTGAGCAACTTGTAAAGGAGAAATAAAGGATAAAACAAAAGTGACATCTAGTTGGTTTCTTATCCACACCGAATTACGATTCACGGTCAACCACACATCAGATTTCCAAGAATTAATGTTTATGTCGCTCCACCATCAGATATTGAGTTGTGACAAAATTCATATTTAGTATTCCGGGATAGCTTGAAGCGGCATCAGGTACATTCAGTGGTACATGAAATATGTCAGTTGGTTGAATAGTTACCGGTTGGACGGACAGAAATTACACCATAAGCTTATTTTGTCTATAACTCGATTATGTCTGGTGAACATGAGCAAGTATCGGAGGGGATACATTATGTGTCGTACTTTGGATGGGGGCAAAATCCACTGGAAAACCTGGCTTGACACATAAATGGACTGAAAGCAACAACGTCATTACGGCCCTTAATATAACTCCGTTTACAATCCGTACTTCGCTTACATCGCAATGAGGACTCGTTGTCGAGCTTCGCGTCATTAATGCTAACCGCCACGGTGGTGTCGGTCTTCACAACAATCAGTCTACTACGCAAGCCTTCGCCCAAGACGGAACAGCACTTACGCCCCGCTATATACTGAGTATACTCTCGTGTTTCCAAAATCACACGCACTGTTCAAAATTCAAATTCATCTCCAAGGTTTAATATTATGTGGCGTCTGATAAGAATGGTCATGTAAACCGTTCTCGCATAAACAGTGAGGTCACGAGTTCCAATCCCTGCACATGGTCACCTGTCCGCAGTTTTCTGTGCAGTTCTCTCATCACGAAGGACTCACTGATCTGCCACAGTGACCCACTATGACTGAAAAATATATGCAACACACCAAGCTTACGTATTACCAGAAGTACAAAATCAGTGACGTAAAAAAATACGTAAAGAGATCGCCCCCTTTCATTGGCGCATCAAAAATTTTTCATTGAAGAGGGGACGGGGGGCTGAACGCGATGCTATATAAAATTTACGTTTAATATGAAAAACTGTTACAAAAATCGCATAGTTAATTACAACTGTACCAAAACACCGTTTGCAACTGCATTTATATACATACAAATACACGTTCCACAGCTCAATCCCCTAATTTGAATCGCAATGGATAATCTTCTTGGTACTTGTGATCTCATCTAATACATCCTAAGATATTAATTTCATTTTAAAATATTCTAATGCAGTAGTCATTAACTACTTTCAGTGGATGACTTCGCCAGACACATAAATCTCATACAACGTTTGTGTCTACAAAATGTGTTAGAGTGCCCTGCTACGGATGTAGCAGGGCACTCTTCGCAACATAACATTACACAACACGGCATGCTGCCACAACACCCAACTTGTACAACGAAATTAATCTGTGACTATTTCTAGTGTGACTTTAGCAAGGAATATATAGCT
>Ga0136643_10007792_pt1 | contig 15540 bp, 7 predicted proteins | sample TergutLab28metaG_FD_96883 | JGI IMG/M metagenome (GOLD analysis project Ga0136643, IMG submission 96883) | Labiotermes labralis P1 segment gut microbial communities from Petit-Saut dam, French Guiana - Lab288 P1 (version 3) (version 3) | ecosystem: Host-associated > Arthropoda: Insects >... | reverse complement strand
TGAAGTCAAGAAGGCATAATTTAATAAAGTATAGCTTTCCGTCTCTTTAAAACACACGTGCATCTTCCCTGACTGTAATTTTTTGGCACGAAGTGAAGGCATTATGGCTTCTAGTGCGGTCTGTCCTTATATGTCGTCGCTGAAAAAAATTTGACAGGTCACCGACGCACTTTTCTGAACGCTTGGGTGTCGAAATATTTCTCCCATCAAAGTGAGTTATAATTCTGTAAAGAGCCAAAATTAACTGGGAGCCAGATCTGGTGAATACGGGGTATGTTCCAGTCCAGCAGTAGATCGTGCAGCTGTAACGTGACTGACACACAGTGCTTGGTGAGCTGGAACGTCTTCATGAAGGAGGAACCAATTGTTGCGCCAAAGTTCAAGCCCTTTTCTAAGCACCGCTACGTGTAATATCGTCCGTATTTCTACATAATCAGCCTGGCTGGCCGCTTCGCCTTCGAGGGAAACAATACTCCTGACATTGAAAAAAGTGATAAGCATTGTCTTTATTTGTGATATCGTCATGCTAGGATTTCTGGGTCTTGGAGATGACGGTGTTTTCCACTGCGTGCTGCTCTGTTACGTTCTGGTTTATTCTGAAAACACCACGTTTCATCTCGAGTGATAACTTTCGACAAGACATTGTTCAGTAATTTCCTAATCAAATCGGAACACAACACTTTTTTTAGTCAAAAAGTCTTGGGACCTTCACCGCCGAAACTCTTTAATTGCACAAATAACCTCTTATAAGTTCGTCTGTATTCAGTTCTTGAGTCACTTCTTGGGCACTTGACGTCTGTCTGAACCAACAAGATTCCGACCTTTTTCAGTATCTTCATAGAATCTGTGTGTTTTCGACGACGGCTTCTATCTGTAGTCTTCACGTTCTCTTAACCCACTCTGAACCGTTTATACCAGTCGAAAACACTTCACTTATTCACATTTGCCTGCTCCATATGCTTCAGAGAGCTTTACACACGTTTTACTTCCACTTTTGCCTAATTTCAAACAACATTTAATATTAACTCTTTGCTCTAATTCCCGATTAATCATTTTTCAACGACGGATATGAAAGCACGCCTTATTTCTGCCAAAGCTTTGACACAATTGACGCTAGTGTGATGAAATCGCAGCGTGCGGAAGTCGAAATATGCAAGAACACGATTTCTACACTCTCTTATGTATCAGGATAGGGCGTGCTGTAAAGTTATTCCGGGAACTTAATAGCCACATCTTGTATGAACAACTTTACATGAAGCTGAATATCAGAAACGGCACACCGTACAAGCAAACAGAAATAAGCCCTTTTTCTTGCACAGCTCACGAAGGTAAGCGCACAACTTTAAATATTCTTCAATGCGTTGAGTACCGAACAAAATAAATGATAAAATAATGTCTGATACTATATATAGAGAGAACGGCTTCTCAAAAACGCAATTCGAAAATTTTCAGCTGTCGCTTTTAAATTTCCTCTGATAATAAGTCTTCACGCCACTTACCGAACAATAATGGTCATCCTCGGTCACCACATTTATTATGAAATCAATCAGTAAGTCAGACGAACAGCGTCAAATGGTCAGACGACGGTAATATGTTAGACAGGATGTCGGAGGTCGCGGTCGTGCCTGATTTAAGGTGTTATCCCGAATATGCCTGTGGGCTGACAAAAACTATGAAAAATCTCGGGTTGGCCGGTACCCTGGCCTAGATTCGAACCGAGCATCTCCAGAAGAGAAGTGAAAGCGTACTGTTTCAGCCAGTTTGCTCGGTTGTGACCAAACGACTTTCTTACCTCTGTAACTAGAAAAGTCACCAGAATACTTCCGAAGAGGACCAGGACACTAGGGCTAGTAGTTACTGCTGCTGGCTAGCTAGCTGGCTGGCTGTATGCCGTCCAAAAGGAAACTGCTGATAATTTTAATTATCGGGTAATGGTGTGCTTAGGAATGTTGCCCAAATGAAATGCCATTTCGGTCTGGCGTTGTTTAAAAAACACACCTGTGAATCGTCCCTGTGCAAATTATCCGGTAGAAACGAGCTTGGCGCCTGCAGCTGTCTGTACTACGTGATCGCCTTGAGTACCAGTCATATGCCGATTCTAAATGTCTAAGCAAGGTTACAGCAAGTTTCTTCCCTCTCCAGCCTCTTCTACTTGCTGTAGGCCTACGTGCCTAGTACAAACAAAGACTGGCGTTTAAACATTTATACGTTCAGTCCTTCAGATGAAATGATAAATGACCGGGCTCTTTCAGTCTAGAAATTGAATCGGTGAGTTGGAAACAGGAACATGGCAAATGGTTGAAAGGCGGACATATTCCATTTTTCAGGTAATTGTTTTTGTTATGAACATTACTGCATTAGTAGCAGTGTTTGTCAACCGGTGGCGAGTGTAGTCTATGTTCTTGTAACACAGCTAGAACAGCTATTATTCCACATCTCGCTACGTGTGCTTTTTATCATTTACTTTCACTGACCAAATACTCTATATTTACATAGAACTATTAAACCTACGTTTTCGCAGTTACTCCTCTCTTTTCATGAGACGGGGAATTGTTTACAGCTCGAATTAAACATTTCATGTACCGTCATTCGTATTATGATTATTTACTTTATTACGTTCAGTAGGAATAACTAAGACGTGCCTTCGAGTTTAATACCACAAAACAATTATGATACTGAAAATTAGCATGTTTAGACGCGCTTTAACAAGGAGATTTGTATATTATTATTTGCACTGTGCAAAACGTGACAGACAGGTTACCGGCCTTCAGAGTACTCACTGTCGTTCTATCGATCTGTCAGTTATAAAAGGTTGAGAATGTACTAGTGTACAGGAGACTCAATGCTAAATTAGTAGCACTGGCATTCCCCTCTACACATACTGTACGTGGGCACATTCTTTAACCCGTTTCTGATTAGTCTGGAGCACACTTGAATTAAATTTTACCATTTGCAATTTCCAGTAAAAGCGAAGACCAAACTGATTCTTAAATGTTTCCAATTTATTGTTTACCCTAAGAGCTGTTTCAGTAGCAAAGAACTGAAAACATCGGGAAGGAGAAGCTTTATTTCATGTGCCGTGACGTTTTATGGTGGTTTTCAAGCAGAAAACAACTTACATATTTCGTGTAGGCCACATCACTCTGTGTGTGCGTGCGTGTGTATCCTGTTGGAACGAATGTATAACTTTTGAAACATATGGAGGATTTTCATGAATTTTGGTATGAATTGTGTACCATTAGTGGTTGACATGGTGCCCTCCTTGTTTAAATTCCCGCATCCAGCGACGAAAACATGGCGGCTGAGCGCATTTCAGAAGTATGGTGAGTGCTACGCCTATTCAGTGCGGGCATTAAGTATCTAAACAAATTGTGATGTATTCAAGAAAAGTGCAACTTTCAGTTTGGCTATTTTGCCGATATCGATTTTAAGATTTGATGCGATCCGTTCTAAAATTAAATCTGAGACAGAAACATTTCAGTGTCCCTATGTCAGTTTTGTACGTAATTTTCATCTGCTTTAGTAACTTATCTACCACAGATCTGAAATAGTGCAACCCTTAAACCGCAGTCAGAACTGACTGTCGAAGATCAACATAGAGGGTTTAGGTTCACATTTCTGTAGCAGAACTGTGCTCTGGGTCATTGGCTAAGACATCTGAAGCACAATTGTATTCTCCCCCCAGTGGTTCTCAACCTTTTCTTGGTTCAGGGACCGATAACATACCAGCAGGTTTTCTGAGGACCTGTCTGACGTTTCACAGTACAAATGATTCTACACGTTATTTATTACTACAACATCCAAACGCATTTATTTTCAATATAAAAATTGTAAATCTATGTGGTAATAAAGTCGAAATGTCTTCGTAATCGGAAAACGTACCCAATTAAACATCATGCGTAAAGGCGTATAAAATAATTTGAGTTCTGAAACACGTTACTCTTCCAAAGATCTGAGGCGAAAGGGGAAAAATAATATCCAGTATAGAATTTTTAACGTTAAAAGGGAACGGAAAATTAAATGAAGCTATTTGCCCAAACATTAATTTTTTCTACTTTTGAATGTGTGTATGTGTGCGTGTATGTATGTATATATACATACATACACATACAAATATACATACACATATGCATAAATAAGTAAATGAAGCGTCAACTAGAATCTGCGAAACAGCAAAAGCAATCCGCATACTAAAAACTGAGATACAGTGCTTTCCTGCACATTGTGAATGAACTGTGACAGCGTTGCATTTGATGTGCAGTGCGCACTTGGATTTCACTTTCAACTAAGCCACCGCTAAAATACTGAGATCTTGTCACAGTTTTAACTGTCCTCAGCAGAAGCGCATGTCACTAAAATTTCATCGCCCCCAAGATGCCGTTGCACTGATCATAAAAAGAAACGGAAATACAAACTTGCACACCAAATATCTATTTGCACAACACAGTAATACACTCTGGACCCCACTGCTGCAGTTGGTTTGCATCATCATCATCTTTTCATCATCACCATCATCAATCACCATCAGAAGGAGAAAGAACGACAATTCATGACTAACCTACCGCAGGCAAACACAACTTTCACTGTCAGTGAAAGTGAGACCCACTTTTCCCTAGATTTCACTCATACACCGTGGAAGTGACTGAGATACTTCATCTTCCCATTCTTTTCCAGAGATTAGACGATTACATGAAGGATAAAGCGTTGTACACAGCGTGACACAATGCAGTTAACTACACTGTTGCCAGGTATTTGCGTGGGTAGAATTATTTCGACCGTGGATCAAAGTAAAATGTACATTGGAATGAGATGTATGAATATTGTTGATTGCCTCCTGGTTTTCTGAGCAACTATCTGTCACCTGTAATGGCTATGTCGTATCTAATGGGCAGTGCCCTAATGTCTATAAGCAGGAGTGAACCAATTTGCCAAAAATATAGAAACCACCTCAAAATTGTAGCCGGCAGAAGGGTGACTGGAAACAGTTCCATACCGAAAACCACAGATATTAAACCCCACCGTACAAAATTCAGTCGTCACTGCGAAGTGGCGCCCAGGATTTGTGCATCCCTGACTTTAAGTAAAGAAATTATTTTGGTTGAAAGAAATGAAAGGGGGGGGGGGGAAAGTCCTGCTCAGAAACGAAGTTGTTTACATTGTTTATGTTGTGTGGAGTTATCGTATGTTTAATGACGCTATTAGTAGCTCACACTACACAACTACCGTTGAATGATATGCTGACAATGAGTTGGAAATGATGTGGAAGTTAATAAACAGGCCTTGCAGTGAGTTCTCCTTTCAGACGTAGTGCACTACGGCGTAATTGCGTCGGATATGTCACATTCCATGAGACACATTGGAAAATTTCGGTCATGGCCTGTTTTCCAACATTCTCCAGATGAGTTCAGAAAACCTTCTGGCACCACAGACACCTCACTTCTAGAACACACACCAGACTGAGTTCCTAGCAACAGGCGCTCCATTGTGTAACTACAAGAGGCAACACGTTGTGACATCTTAGTACACTGTATGCTCCTGAACACAACATTAGCACGCATTAATAAAAACACGATCACTGAGGTTTCCGAGCATGTCAAGTCACAACAACAGTCATACGGAACTTACGGACATGTTAACGGTCACACATTGCTACCGTCCTCTTCGCCTCCGGTGCGTGGGCGCGTAGCTTCTCTTCTGCTCAGTACACCTGAAGGTCTTAATCGCAAGGTAATTTAAGTGGGACGTCCCTGCAAGGCCCGCGCTCGACTGTTACTGGCTGGCACACGAATACACGCTCAGTTCAGGTTTTCCTATTTAAATGTATTTGCAGAAGCTCCCTGTAGTTTACAGAATTGAAGAAGGATTCACTGTTATTATTTTATAGTAACAGTGTGAAATGCCGGTCCCAGTGGCCGCGCGGTCTGTGACGTAGGTCTGCTGTCGGTCGCCTGCTTAGATTGTGGATTCGAATCCCACCGGTGGCATGGATGTTTGTCTGCTGTGAGTGTTGTGTGTTGTCAGGTAGAGGTCTCTGCGACTAGCTGATCACTCGTCCAGAGGAGTCCTACCGACTGTGGTGCGTCGTTGTGTGTGATCTAGAAACCTCGTGAATGAGGAGGCTGAGGCCCACTGGGGGGTTGTTGAGCCAAAAACAAACAAACAAAAATCTTGTGTAATAATAACGGCTAATATGCGTGACCACGGCACTGGGAGTAAACACATTTGACTATCACGGTGTTTACACAATTGTGTAATTGTTAAAATGTAAGTTTAATGTGTTTTCGTTGACTCGAACTTCAGCTACCTCTACAGCGATCTGTGTGTGTGTGTGTGTGTGTGTGTATATATGTATATATATATATATATATATATATATATATATATATATTCTAATTGAAACTTTGTCGAAACTGTGCAAATTTTAACGGAGCCCCCAAACTTTGCATCCGTGCTATTCGAACGGTCACAATGAAGCGTCTCTCATTTGCCTCTTCTACATTGTCCACACCAAATACCCCCTTATGTACTAAAATGATTCTATTGGCCGAAAGTCAAATGGGCCAAATTTAACTGTTTGGAAAACCAAATCTCATTGTCTGCACTAATTCAAGTTAGTAGACCCCAAACTTACGATAAACGAACATTCAGTTGTGTTACGCAATGGCACTTTCTACCGAATGAATTACGTCATCAGAAGTGTCAAATTTTCGGGTTTCATTCAGAAACACCGAGCTGCAAAACTCCTACCAACTTGAAGGCTGATGGATATTCTGCCCAATCTCAAGCTGTTGAATGCCTTTACGGCGCACACACACTCTTGCTGTTTTCCCTAATTAGATCATTTACAACCAAAGGAATATAGCTCAAAGAGGACTGTTCAGGGTTTGACCCCGAATCGCCGGTCCACTTCAGGACTTGAACCTGAAAGGCCGGTAACAAACATGTGACCCTCGTATTTTAGGCGTGGGGTAGAGTAGTCGGTACAGTGGCCAGGACTCGCTCAGTCACCTCTTCACTAGGTAACGGGGTTTTCTCTGAGAGTAAAGCGACAGGGACGTGACAGTACCCAGTCGGCACAATCTTGTGCTAAACTTAAGAATGAGTGGAACCATTCCTTCATGGCGTGCACACGGAAAATTTTACTTCGTCACTCCTTTGCAAATAGTTAAGGTATAAGAATTGGAAGACTTCCTTTGTTCCGAAGCTTTCACATCCGACAACGTTACAATCTAATTCGGTGCTGTTACGGCAAGATTCTGAGTCTAGCGGTGCAGCTTCGACTCCTGTAGCCACGATGTGGTTTCTTAACTGCCTTTCTGCTATGATTATTTTTACAATATTTTAATGTACGTGTATATATGGTAAAACGTAAGTACACCGTGATATACATTTAGTTTCACAGCCGAAATTATCGAAGCTGGTCGCCACGTGTTAATGGAGCTGTTGCCATGCGGTCAGTTGACAATGTTGCTTTCAGCACGTGTTGGCGTGATCGCCTGTCAGCCACAAGCCGGTCCGTCGCGTTCTCCCCATCACAGCCGCTGTTGCTTTTCGGAGTCGGAATGACTTAGGGTCCGTTGTTTGTATCTCAAGCAGGTCTTTTGTCCAGTCTTATGTTTATGTTTACGAATTTGCTGATTATTTGAAATATATGCTCAGCCCAGTATTTTAAATGACCACAGAGAAACACCAGGCACGTTTTACATTCTATAATTATGTTTTAAAAGCTCGAATGGGTATCAAAAAGTTATTTGTTTCAAGACCTATACATAGAATTAAATAAGTGAATTTGAAGGCAGAAAAGTGGTGCTTCTCAGCCGGTGTGCTAGGATTTTATACATTTAAAAGTATTTCTATATAAAAGATGTGTCCAGAATGTGTGGTGATGTCAAGGAGACTGTTTATTAAAGCTGTGTTGTTTTTAGGCGGGTTCGCAAAATTGCCAAAAGCGACTATTAGCTTCGTCATGTCTGCTGTCTGTCCGTCCGAATGCAACATCTCAGCTCCCACTGGATGGATCTTCATGAAATTTGATATTCGAGTATTTTTAGAAAATTTGTCCAGAAAATTCAAGTTCCATTACAATCTGCCACTAGTAATGGGTACTTTACATGAACACCTATGTACATTTATGAAACTGTCTCTTTCAGTTCTTCTTAGAGTTAGTTTCAGACAAAAGATATACAGAAAATAAAAAACACACGTTTTGTGTTTAACAACGGTTGTCCCAAAATGGCGCCGTTTACGATTTAATATCGAAAAATGTGGTAGAGCCAGACATGCCACAGATGAGAATATAACACGGTGCATGCGCTTTGCATGCTGGATAACTGAGGCTAGGGACACACACTCAGAACATGTATACTTATTACTTCTCCACGACAAAGATAGTTACGCGAAAGCGCCTCAGTGTTACGTTACACGTATATGGCCTGTCTAGTTGTAATTTAATTTCTGGTGCCTTAATTTTTAATATGCACTAGCATTTCCCGCAAATTTTCAGAATGAAAACCTTTAATATTTTAGCTATATAAATATATATATATATATATATATTTAAATGTCCTCGTGCATACGCACTGTAATGTAAACTGAAAATACAAAAAGGCGTGAGGAAGTACGAAAAACAATCAAAATAATCTATTTTTGTCCATGTGGCTTTCGTGGTGGGAAAATCATCACTGGGACCGTTGTCTGAGTGCTGCGGTTTCTCTTTACAACTCTCATTTCCAGTGCTCGATATTTATTCATGTATCAGCCAAGGGACGGATACTGGGCCCATTGGAAGCCGCTGTTTCAAGTGATGTTTTCTTTTCTGTGTCTCAGAAGAAAGGAACGGGCTCTACTGAGCCGCCACGTGGACAGAAACACTGAAAAACAATGGGTCTTGGCCCACACTTTCACTGCGCTGTGGGAATGCGTGTTTGTATTTGTTTTGTACACACCAGGAGTAACACACGCTGCCCAAAGGACATAAGTAAAGGTAAAGCAATCCCTGTACAGGCCTGGACAGGCCCTTGAGGGCTGCCGAATTTTGAGGCTCATAAATTTCAAGAAGATCGGCAAATGAAGGTGATATGGTTGTCAGCCCGGTGCTCCGGCCGCCTTTACTTCCCCGCCCCCTCCCCCCAGGAAATACGACTGATACTTATTTCTCTTAGAGGTTCAGTCGACCCCAGGGCCATAATGCGGCCGGAAGTATTGTGTTCATCTGGAATGGAATCCGCGACCTTCCAGCTTGTAGCGCCTCAACCAAATGCGCCACTGCGTGCCCCAAAAGACATACGCGCAGCATTTGTAAAGTTTCATTCCGTGAAACGTTTTGTATATTGCATATTATAAAATTTTTTGCAAGGGAAGGAATGCTCGTAGCGTTATGTCGAAATCTGAGTAGACGGATTGCCATAAAGGTTATCACACTGCACAAAATGTACCATCATTTATACAAATTTGGGGGCTGTACAAAGTTATGAGTTGGATGGGGTGTATTGGTGCCATTTAGCTCAGGTCTGAATGCTTGTGAGGTAGCAGACCTGTGAAAAATATACATTCCTGATCAGGGTCATGCTTTGATCAACATATTTTTGTTCCGTCACTCCAAGTTAGAATTGTTTAATTTGTTATGGAGAAAAATAAACACACTCAAATGTTGCAATTTCTCATTAAAAAGTGCAAAATCCAAAGCTGTAAATGTTGACATTATGTGGGACATACATCGTATGTGCGCCTGCAAACAGCCAGTCGATTAGCTGCTGGTGAAGGAACACATGCTTGTGAAAATAGTGTATGTGCACAGTGCTGCAAATGCAGAACTGAATTCTAAGATTAAAATCGGATATGACGATTCACTCGCACTTTGTAGTGGCCAAACAGAAAAAAATACGACATTCGGTGCGCATTTCAGCATCGCTACGTGTGTGTGTGTGTGTGTGTGTGTCTGTGTCTGTATGTATACATGTCAACGGCATTTAAACAAACCACAAATGAATAAGTCATACACACACACACACATTCATACATACTTACTTACATACATAAATACACACATAATACGTACAGTACACACACACCACACACACACACACACACACACACACACACACTAATTCATAGACCATACAGGAAGAATGTACTGTCCTATCACTGGCCACGAGCGATAAACTTATTCCATGACGAGAACATTTTTATCCTAGGTTTAGAAACACTGGTAAGTGAACTTTGGTCACTGTCAAGTAGATTAAAGTAGTATTTTTGGACCCCTTCACATCGCAACCTATTTTGTAATATCAGAACATGTCGAATTATCGACATTGGTTAAAACTGCACTCATATCACAGACTTACAAATTCTCTGTTGAAAGACTGCAAGGAAATGGCGAAATAAATAAAATGGTTCCTGTGTTATTTAGTAACTGTTTACCAACGGAGAAGCTGACCGATAGATGTGGCTCAAGTATTAACGACGTTGACGTCTACTCGAGAGGAGCCTGGTACGAATTTCGGCCGGAGTGCCGACTGTTCCGAATTTCGGGTGGAGTAGCGACTGTTCCCATTTTTGACCGGGGTACCGACTGTTCCCAAATTCGACCTGGGTACCGACTGTTCCCAGTTTCAGTTGGGGTACCGACTATACCAAATTTCGGCCGGGGTACTGATTGTTCCGAATTTTGGGCGGGGTACAAACTGCTCCCAGTTTCGGCCGGGGTACCGACTGTTCCCAATTTCGGGCGGGGTACCGACTGTTCCCAGTTTCAGCTGGGGTACCGACTATTCCCAATTTCGGCCGGGGTACTGACTGTTTCGAGTTTCGGTCGGGGTACTGATTGTTCCTAATTTTGGGCGGGGTACAAACTGCTCCCAGTTTCGGCCGGGGTACCGACTGTTCCCAATTTCGGGCGGGGTACCGACTATTCCCAATTTCAGCCGGGGTACCTACTGTTCCCAATTTCAGCCTGGGTACCGACTATTCCCAATTTCAGCCGTGGTACCGACTGTTCCCAATTTCAGCCGGGGTACCGACTGTTCCCAATTTCAGCCGGGGTACTGACTGTTTAGAATTTCGATCGGGGTACCGACTGTTCCCAATTGCGGCCGGGGTACCGACTGTTCCCATTTTCGGCTTGGATACCGACTTTACCAAATTCGGCCGGGGTACCGCCATTTCCCAAATTCGGCTTGGGTACCGACTTTTCCCAAATTCGGCCTGGGTACCGACTGTTCCCAAATTCGGCTGGGGTGCCGACTGTTCCCAATTTCGGCCGGGGTACCGACTGTTCCAAATTTCACCCGGGGTACCGGCTGTTCCCAATTTCGGTCGGGGTACTGACTGTTCCGAATTTTGGGCAGGTACCGAGTGTTCCGAATTTTGGCCATACTAGCAACTGTTCCAAATTTCGGCCGAGGTACCGACTGTCCCGGATTTCGGCCGGGGTAGGGGCTTTCCGAACACGGTTTTATTTACTTTCCGCAGTTCCTCCAGGTGAATCCCGGGTCAGTAGTCTAGCATAAGCCACTACCGCTTCCTTCAAATAACCACTTCAAATCATTATTCTCTGTGATCCGACCAATCGATATTATTCAGTCAGAGCTACTGACAGGGTCGTTAAGTAACCCATAAATAAATAAACGAATACATTTAGTTGATAGCTCTAAACTGTAAGATATTGTCGTCTAGCAGACTTCAAGGTTATGATAAAACCACCATTATTCATGTCGTTCAGTTGACATAAGCTACAATTATTGGTAGCCGTATCAGTGATGTACGAAAAGAAAAAATAAACAGAGAAAAGTGAGCACGTTAACAGTCACATGTTAAAAGCAGCTTCTTCCACGCGGATCTAACGCGAACATAAGACCATGCTACACGGTGTTATAATGTTCTCCAGAAGCTGACTGAAATATTCCACGGCCATAAACTTTGACACCCATGTATACGTGTTCTGTAATTTCCCGATGCTAAATTCATTACCCTTTGAAACTGACGAAGAGTTCTTAAATAAGTGAAGTGGCCTTAACCGTCGCTCCGTACTGCCTCCTGATCTCATCAGCATTTGAGATAAGCATTAAAAAAAATCGCACTGAAACTAGTGCATTAAGGGCTGAGAAATATTATACTGCAGTGGACGCCTTTGTAAAATCTCATTAGACATGTTTCAGAAGTCAAGTTCCAAAGGTTAGTCAGTTACCAAATCAATGCGCACCAAATCAGTTCGCACAAGTTGTAACTATTTGTCTAAACAGAGTAGCCCTGATAACAGACGAATGCCTTCCAAAAGTCACCGTGTAGTACTTCAGATACTTTTCTGTATCTGTTTTTGTTTTGTGTTGTTTTTATTAGATTCCTGTTTTGTTTTTGTTTTTGCTAATAAGGCCCGTATGTAGAGATCTCTACACCACGTGCGCGCGCATGCTTATAGTATGATCTTAAGTTCCCCTAAGACAACCTGAAGATGGCCAGTACAGGCCGAAACATGTAGTTGTCCATTATCTAGTCATTAAATACACCTCATATGACACAGTTGTGTTTGACTACACACAATTTCCCAAGTTTCAGATACTAGTGTTGCTGCCACCTCATAATTTCGCACAGCGTCTACGCTGGTAGACTAGCGCTGGAAGTTAAAAGGTTTCAACATGGCGTATGCAGTGTCAGACTCTTCCTACTGAGTTTCATGAAAATCGGTTAATTGATTTATACATTGGCTGCTGAAGTTTGTAGTTGCATAAGAGGATGTATGGACGGATATACTGGTATGTAGCCTCTAAATGACCAGTGCCGGAATGGCGAATCAATAACAGACTTCCACGGCCCCTCCAGACGTAAGGTCAGCAGGCTGGCAGTTGCGGCAGCCAAGACCTTGAACACTAATGTGGATTGCTTCAGCCTTTCAGAGACCCAACCCAATAAAACTCTGATCATCTGAGATCAGATATCAACAATTACACTACTGAAGCACGCTACAGGAATTACAAGGGGACCGCGGTAGCACAGTGGTTAAGGTGCTGTACTACAAATCGGAAGGTCGCTGGTTCGATCCCAGCTGGTGTCATTGGATTCTGCATTGGCATAAAATCCTTCCGATCGCACTAAAGCGGCCAGTGCGTAAGGCTGACAACCTACCACCATCCTGTGCCGTTGTCACGAAATCTGGGAACCTTAACTTCCTGGAACCATCTGGGCCCTTCCGGGCCTGTAAGGGGACTGCTTTACCTTTTTACAGGAATTACAAACACAGGAATGAAAACAAAAATAAAATCGAAACCATCAGTTGTATAGCACGACTGTGTTTTTTTCTCCAAGAACATAGAAGTTTAATCTGTTGCAACGTACTGGAAGCTGCAAGACATTAGCACCTCACACAACCAAACAAACTGCTCACTGATTCCAAGGTACATGATCAGGCAAGTAATTACTCAATAAATTACCCGCTTTATCTCGTGTAAGAAAGCCTGCCTTCAAACCTTATCCTAAACTCGTTCAGTTCTGTTCACACCTTCAAATCACATTTCTTCAAGAAATATCCTAAATGTATCTCCGTTACATGCCTAGGCCTCCTACTCGATTCATTCTCCTGGGGCAATCTAATCGAAATGCTACGAGCGCATGCATGATTTACGGCAACACGACACTGTTGAATAAGTACTTAAGTTAATTAACTACCGGTCGTGGCGAGGTCACGGTTAGGTACAAGAGCCGCTGCATTATCGACCGACATTTATGCACGAAACCGACCCGTACATGCAGACTGGAACCATAGTGACATATCGCAACACAACATAAGGATTGTCTTTATTAGTGTTCACTCAATAATGTTTTAACCACTAAATTTTTAATATGGAACAAAGCTTTTTTTCTGATGAATTTTTCAGTAAGAACTGAGGAACTCGATAAAAACTCAAGACACTTTCCGGCCTTTGAACCGGAAATTTAACGAAGTATCTCGCGAAAACGAATCAGGATGCTGGTCACTACTCTGCGTGTTTCGGTGATACTGTGTACGCCTACAGTTGGAAAATTTGTGCTGTTTGTTATTGCTACTACAGACAATGCAAAAGTGGCCAAACATTTCCTGCTGTTACGTTTGGTTGGCTAGTAATTGTCTAAACAAAACGTTTGCAGGTCAAGAGAAACTTGAACTTTGTAGAATCTGAATTGTTATACAAATTTCCTGCAATTTTGGAGGAATATTCTCGAGGAAATATTAATTCTGTACACCCATAATCACGATAAGCACATCTGAAGAAGTATTTCTAACAAGAACCGCAAGTAATTGATTTTAGCTCATCTGTATTTTTCACGTAATCGATATACCGCTTTTCGTATGTAGGCAGCAGCTGTAGTGCGGAGCCAGTTCTTGTTACGCAACGCGAATCAATATCAAACCGCTGCACTTGATTCTGTTAGATCCGTCGTCACCCGAGCTTAAGAGTAGTACAAAAATGAAGAGGGGTAACTTCTTTTGCTCCTTCCACCGCGAATGCCGCCATCTCTATTATGTACACCTACATAATACGGCAGTCCGATCGTCCAGCGTGGCTTCCTTCATTCAGGCCATGGATGTATGTTTTGTTCTGTGTAGGTGGGGTCATAACAAAAGTGTAGAAACATGGGAAACGGGGAAGCCCCGGGCCGCAATGGCCTGTGGCGCCAATGACATGAAGGTCTCTCGTTAATAGCTATACAAACATTAATGGAGACAGATGTGAAAGACATTTTACAGTCTCTTAGACTTGAAATTTACGGCATTGTATTAAGAAAATATACAAGCCTGTGACTCATATAAGGCTTCGTGAAGCCATGTTACAGTTGGTTGTGTGTAAACTTACTACACTTATATTAACCTTTTTAGATAATATTGTTGTGTACTATCAAGATGAAGTTCATCAGAAAAACTAGTCTTTGAATGCCACTGGGGAAATAATGGTTATTTAAAGTGAAACTGACGCAGAAAATACAAATGCACTCAAACCCCATATAGGACCACCCTCACGTATCGCCCATGATAAGTCACCGACAACAATTCCCTATTATACATATTTTGATATATCGTCACCTTCGATAAACCGTCACACATTACGGCCAGCAAACAGTGGTGTTATGTTGGGTTCTGTCCGTATGTTCTGGGATGAACTGCAAATTTGTTACTTAAGCCCGGCGATACTAATAGTAAGCAAAGGGCCTAAAGGGGTTATTTAATACTGCGATGGCGTGATCTTACAGGTCATCTTTTGAACTAGATAAGTCAGGTTACTCACGTGGACAAGTTGAAGACTACGGTGCCCGAAGCTGAAACAAAGACAAATATCAAAATTATAATGGGATAAATAAACTACAAAATCGTGATAGTTACTGACATAGGCATGCGTAAAGGAAAAGGTAAGGTAAAGTTGTGCATGTTCACGCCATGAAGACGCATTAAGGAGCGGAGGTATTGCTCCAGTCATTCTTAACCTCGGCACTCTATGGGGTGAGTGGTCAGTTTCACGCCCCGGTCGCCTTTTCCCTTAGGAAAGAACCCCACGATATCCACTTAGATGTTGG
>Ga0136643_10007789_pt1 | contig 15541 bp, 11 predicted proteins | sample TergutLab28metaG_FD_96883 | JGI IMG/M metagenome (GOLD analysis project Ga0136643, IMG submission 96883) | Labiotermes labralis P1 segment gut microbial communities from Petit-Saut dam, French Guiana - Lab288 P1 (version 3) (version 3) | ecosystem: Host-associated > Arthropoda: Insects >... | reverse complement strand
TATCTGAGATGGATAGCAGGGACTCCATGTATGAACCAGTGGAAGCATTACATGTTGTCATTTCCTGTGATTATCAACATAACTTGTATATTAATGTGTTGCTAATTGTGATTTTAGTTACTTACATTCATAATTGTGTGTAATGTTGTGATGTGACTGTGATGGCTTTTCCATTTTCATCCACAAAGAAGAAGAGTCCAATGACTCCTCTGGACCAAACAGCGCACCGTATGGTAACTTTTGGTACTGTGTCTGTTGATACATGTTGAATCCAAAAGCCTTCTGCAGTCAAGGAAGTCTGAGAAACAATGTTGCATACATACATCCAAAACATGCACTGTTATAATAACACAAAATTCAAGGTACCTTCCAGATTTCACTTCCTGGAATCAAGCAGTCCTCATGTAACTCACAAAATCAGTAAAATTCACCATTACACACTCAACATTTGAAGTAAGAATACATGTAACAAGGCAAGATGTCTTCCAATGGATTTTTTGCATATAAACTATCAAAGTGCAATTTCTTGAAACATTTGGCACACACACAAAAATAATAATCCCATAATAAACAAAGCACGGTTTTTAGTTGGAAATTTGATTTACACATTGAGATATGAAATGTCAGCAGTAGGTTTGGTAATTTATTTCTGACTTTGTTGGGGGGCTTCAGTAAAACTAATATTGCAGGACATTCCCAACCAGGACTGTAAATTCTGGAACTGTTGGAAAGTAATGATGTCATTCCATGTGTGGAGGAAGGTAGTCTGATAACAAATTCTGAAGTAAATTAATCTGCACAGGACCAAGAATCTCTGTCTGTTACTGCACAAAATGTGCTTACTATGTTCAGTCTTATCCTACCATTAAGTCTGTGAAAGATGATATGTGTCAGTACTTTATCATTCACTGTAGAATGCTTGTGTCCCATATTTTTTGGTCTGTCAATATGTATGCATGTACCTCCTGTAACAAATGCTGTAATAAAACCAATTTTTCATAGTGGATTTGCATATCATTCCACTGCACCATGCTACTAACCAATATAAACTGAATGACATTTTGTTATGGTACATTTTCAACTCAACTCATTATGCTGGCTAATACATCTCAGGCCAATACTTACAATGACAGCTATAATGAAACATTCCAGGAAGTTCTTATGCATTAAGGCACAAGTGCATTTAAAACAGGATTGAAGTTATGCTGGAGTCTTTATGCTAAACTTCAAAAGAATGCACAGGGAAGAAGAGACCTGAATGTTTCTTCTCATGACTTGAATTCACAGAAGATGCACATCTTTGTGTTTCATGCGTATGATTCTCCTGTTGTGGATTACACTCTCACCCACCTACAGTGTGTGTAAGGCTAGAGCAGATGAGGACAGGGTCATTAAATATCTTAGTTTTGACCGAATACTGTTTTCCTGCAGAATGTTTACTCAGTGTGTTCATGTACTTACTGTTTGTGCATATGGTACATTTTACCCAGTAACATGCCACAAAGGCACAGATGGAAGGTACAGGTATAACTCTACCCTCTCTTGTTGGTGCATACATATCAAGTATCAAATCAAATAACTGTAATTCAAGTCAAACTGCACAGGTTTTTTTTTTAATTTGCAGCCTTTATATCTAGTTTTACAACAAAAAAAAAATTACACATCCTGTGCTTCAAACTACCACCTGTATTTACCACCATTAAAACAACAATCCAAGTCTTACAAACTAAATACCATTAAAACTGATATAAATAAAGATCACTTACTGCCTTATCCTTTCCACAATTTTACTTTCTTTATTCCCTTGTATTCTGTTCTATAAATGTTCTTAATAAAATGTAATATTTGCCCAGATCAATATTTTCATCTGCATCATTGTAAAATTCAGAAGATTATTTTACACTTAAATATTACTGGCATAAAAGTATAAAAATTCAAAGCTATGCCCATCTGATTATATGCCCAGAATTAAACATGTTTTGAATCCATGGGTTTATCTACAAAAATGAACACAATAACATAGTAATGGCACTCTCCTGTACCCAAATATTCAACTATTTTACATGATCACCTTTTGTACGTCTGCCCTGACTAGCTCCGTGCGGTGGGTGAAAATTCTTACGGGATACGGGTGGGGTTCATCATATTGGATGAAGTCCTCACTACTTTCTTATTTATTTATTCATATCTGAGGTGCAATGTCTACTCTTGTCTAGTTAATCAAATAGAAATCATATCCTAACAAAGAAAAACACAACCATCACTTCTCTCCAGAACTCGTAACTTTTTTTGTTTTTGGTGACCACACCATACACCACCTCACTCACACAGCTTTCTTACTCAACTGCTAGCGTTAGTCACCCTACTGCATTAACTGCTGCTAATTGTTTTTCCTATGAAGCTCTCTGTATGCAACCTCTCCTACCTATCACCGATTTCTTGAATGTACGTTGACAGTTTAAGTTTAAGACAGATGGTACCGAACTGCCCGCAACTGACACCAGCAATCACTGTTTCTATTGTACAAACATTGTTTGGCTACACTATATTACTTAAGCATAAAAACCAACCACCTAATCCTTCCACTTCTTCTAATTACCCCATAAAATTTAAATTTTACTACCATCAACACTGGAGCACGAATTTATCCAGAATCATACATTTTATTACTGGGAATTAATCTTCCCTATACTCACTCAAGCCTTGGTTCTTTCACACCAACTGGAATCTCCATACTCATTGAGCTAACTCTTCTTAAAATCAACACCAGACAATTTCCAGGAATTCTCCATCTCTCTGTTCATCTAAACCTACCAGAACTTCTCAGACCATGGGTCTACTTTGACCTCCTTCCTCTCTCCTCACCTATCACACAATTCTCAAGGAATTATAGGCCTACAACTCAGAACATTCTGCTGAATTAGCAACTCTGTCAACACATGTGATGAATATATGACCACATGTAGTTGCATAATTTTGTGTTCAGTTGATCAGCAACTGGAAATAATCAGGGCATATAATTTGAGAACTTAAAACCAAAAAAGAATTTTAAATTTTCTGCACATACAATGTGGCATTCGGTTGTGAAAAGGTTATGCTGTTCACTTATCTGAAACCTGTCACTTTACATGAAGACCTAAACTGATTTTCATGTTTAACTCATTAAATATTCCCTGTATACAGTAGAACCCACTTATAAAACAAGAGTGGTACATGAAACACATCTATAGTGTCAGATATTCCATGGTACCAAATAATTCCTCACTGTGAACCATAACATTATTCTCCTTGGTTAGAAAAACAATTGTTTAAAATAACCCAAAATATTCAGTCCCTCTCATGGTGTTAGAACCAAGTTTGACTGTATTACAACATTTTTGACAAACATATACAGTATAACTTCACAAAAATTGATGTTAAGTATACCTTTATGCACGCCTGCCAAATATTGGGAGAATATGATAGTATTGTAGATATAAAGAATGCCTATTAAGACATTATTATGCATGTCCACATCCTTTTAGAATAATGCACCAAAGACTAAATTTTACTCACATGTGAGCAGATTCTACATTAATGAAATCACAAACAACTACAAATTTCTGGTTGGAATAAAGTGTTGCATGTTGATATTGACCATAAAATATTCATCTCAACTTGGTAAGCCATTAAACTATAAAGAAAAACATAAATGTAGTACCTTGATATGTATGCTATGAAGTTATACTGAGTGTAATTTCAGACAGAATCATGTCAAATAATATGTTGATTGGAACAAGAAATTCAACTTGATAGGACCAACATTTTAAGCACTGTGTTTAGAATAACAGTGTTTGTGTGCAGTTGTGGGCCGGGAGGATGTTCAAATAAGTACACAATTTCCATGTACTGTATAATGGTCTCTCATTATTGTTTACAATTATTTTCATGATGAATATTGGCACTTGGAAATTTTCTTCCTCACATACAATCTTGTTATTTGTATAATAATCTCACTTGCTAAAGAAGTTTCCACATCAGAATGTATATCACATTCAGAACTGTTTACAAAACAACTTCTCTCCATCTGCGTGTACACAACCATTTCTGTTATAGTCCACAAGTATGCCTAAATGATAGGAGCACTGGTAAATACTGTGTTAACACACAAATTCATGAATGAAGCAATATGAAAATCAACACTGCTACTCTCTTCACTAAATCCGGTTTTGGCATTAAAATACTTATGAAACAAAGTATGACAATATAGGATAATGGAATGCAACTCTTATGTAACTATGTTGCTCATCTTTAAAAAAAAAAAAATCTTATGAGGCATTTGACAAATGTGAAACACCCACACTGCCTTCCCATCCAAAGTCTGATTTATTGTGATACATGGAAGGTCTATTTGCACACTTCAGTGAGGGCAGTATAACAAACCTCAGTGGCTGATGGAGCAACCAGTCCTGGCTATATTACTGTACAACATAATTTTCTGTGTCATCAATACATTAAAATCACAAGATAAATTATTAATATTGTCAGCTTACTTTTTGCTAATGAATCATCTACAGCTTCATTCAGTGTTTAAGAGAAACAATTTTGTAGCCCAAGAAAAAAAAACTACCAGTATATTAACAGGCATTTAGAAGTCTAAAACTGAAAGGGTAATTCCAGTTGCTTTCCGATGTGGTAATGCAGAGGCAGAACAGCATGGTTTCAGAAACTAAGCAGCATCTTTTGATTAAGAGCAGACTCAGTAAGAAATTAATATGTAGCTCTGTAAGATATATCAGCAAATCGCAAGTGTTTGTTAAGTTTTAGGCCAAATATTGTAATTCTGTAAAGAATAATGTAGCAAAAGTCTGCAGGTCTATACCAATAAGTCATCTAAAATATTTATTGACAATTAAGATCTATGGCATCCCACTTAAAAAGAGTATACAAATGAGTGGATGAAGGTGAAAAACAAAATATGGGATGTGGAAGAAAGTGGATATGACTTGAATTAAGGAGCTATTCCAGACAGCATTGTGGCTGGGCTCTGAACCAAAACTAATTCCATGGAGCAGAGTCCTTCTTAAGATGGTTTCAGGATCTCAGATAGTCGAGAAACCCTCCACATTTTATGGGACCCAAAGGTTCATTACCACATTCACACAAGCCCTCCACTTGCCCCTTTATCCTCAGCCAGGGAATTCCAGTCTGTGCCTGCCCATCCCACTCCTTGAACAGCCACTTTAATATTACCCTCCCATCTATGCCTGAGTATTCCAAGTGGTCTCTTTACCTCACATTCCCCACTTCTCTCCTCGATACATGCTGCATGCCCCACCCACATCATTCTTGATTTGATCACCTGAATATTTGGTAAGTACAGATCATAAAGCTACTTACTATAGTAATCCCCACTCCCCTGTTACTTCATCCCTCTGAGGCCCAAATTTTCTCCTCAGCACCCTATTCTTGAACACCTTCAGCCTGTGTCCCTACCTCAATGTGCGTGACCAAGTTTCATACCCACATAATCTATATATCTTAATCTTTATATTTTTGGGTAGCAAACTGGAAGACAAAAGGTTCTGCACTGAATGACAGCAAGCATTCCCCTACTTCAAACTGCTCTGAACCAGGCACCTCCAAAATACAACTCAGAAGCCAAACTGCTCCCTTAAATTTTGTCTGAAAATTCTGGTATACCACAGATTTAGCATCCAGCTCTTACTATTTAAATACTGTGTAGCAACTCTTAGAGTAGGCCACGCCCATGACTCAGGCAGTTAGGACACCAGTTTCTCACCACGGAGGCCTGAGTTCACTGGTAGGATAGGCCATGTGGGTTTGTGGTGGCCAAAGGACCACTGTAGCAGGATCTTCTCCAAGCACTGCAGCTTTTACCTACCCACTTATCATCCCACCAGTGTTAAACCCACGTTTCATGATGGCCTGGTAAAATAGGCCCATGTGAGACTCCACTACCAAGCTACTCACATTTTCTGGTACAGAATTAGAAGGGACGGCCATTATGTAATGGTAATATACAGAAAAATGAAAAGATGCAGCTCAGGAACAAGTCAGAAAGAGTTAAATATTATACTGTCTTAACATGTGTCCATAGGCATACTACTGAAATACTATTTAGACTATTTAACTCACACGCTTAGAAAAAATAAACTTCCCAAAGTATTACAAACCTCAGATGCCAGGTAATGACTGCTTCCCAAGAAATAACTATAGTGAATTTGATGATACATCACAATTAATGTAACTTCAATCAGCAGAGACTTCACAGCTATCAAAGTATACCAGTGGATTAAAGAAATGCTACTGACTCTTCCTAAGACCCATCCTGTAAACAAGTAAAATTGTTTGCACAGAAATCTTTTACTCCATGTGCATCCTGCACATACGTGAGGAGGGATAAATTACTAAAAATGTGTAAATATAAGCATATGAAGTCTCAAAGTCCTGCACTAAATTCACTGTGCAGGTTGAAAAGATGCCTAAAGTTTTCCTTGTACATGCTATGAAGTCATATAGGTGAAATAAAGCACAGCTCCATTCATTCTTCACCTCCATATTGGATAGAGGTCAGAACCATGCCCCAGCTGCTTTACTGCCAAGGAAAATCTCCTGGCACCCACTGAATAAGGTAGCTGGGTGGAGTCAAGAGACAGTCTGGACATACTGGAAGGGAGGAAAATCTCACCTCTGCTGGGATTCATGCACCAGAGAATCCAGCCCATAGCCAAGTCACAATACTGCCTATGCTATCCCACCTTCCAAAGATTTGTTATTGTCAATGTAAATTTAATTAGCCTCCTCAATATATATATGTTTTACTTCTTTACAAAACATATAATTCAAGCACAATGGAATTATAGACTATTAGTCATATTTATAGATATTGAAATGGTTTAATGATCATCACAGATAGACAATCGCGGGTATTTTCTATATTATGGGAGAAGAGATTTAAAAGTTGATTCAATGTATTGAATATGATTTTGAATCTTTGAATGCAGTAAAATAAGATTTTCTTGCATCTTTTTCTCTTGGGCCGTCATGTTTCAGAAAAGGACACACCACAAAAAGGCCAAGACTGAATCACATCCTAATGGCTATATATGACTCCACTGGGTTTGTTTTATCTCACAAAGTGCCTTGTTCTTCCATGCTAACCATCACATTGAACTCAGAAAACCAATTACAATAAAAAAAAATAGCAGCAGTAAACAATCCCCTAAAACTCTGATAAATGCATTTGACATAACTAGTTCAAAGAACTGCAAGCAGCATAAAAATATAAAATAAATAAATAATGTAAAATAATATAAAAATATAATAAATATATTTCTTTCTCCATCACACAATATGCAGTAAATGGAATGACAACACACTACAGTACCTCTCTGTACAGAATGATACTGAAAGTACACTGACATTCTGTATCTGCATGCTGTACACTCACTCTCACTCACCACAAAACAATATGCTCAATGAATTTAAAATCAAATACAGAATATTCCTCTCAGAGGTGAACCTCATTCAATTCTTGCTACAGACAATAACATACCTACATGTTTTAGAACTGGTACAGACTCTTCAATTGCTGCTCCCTTTAAGGAACTTGGTAATCTCTGGGTCCAATATCAAATTATATAACACTCAACAACAATTCACCTAACATACAATAAAAATTGTCAGATACACAAAATAATTTTCAGGCTTGGTTAAAGAATAACAGTTGATGAAAATATTAACATTCTGGTGATTCATGTAAGGTGCCTATACAAATATTTGAGAGACAAGGTTAGTATGAATTTACTGAATATGTTGCACCATATCAAATTATGTATAACTAATCCACATACATACATATTTCTGGAGTGCAAGCTGACACATTTGCAGTAGCTTCTAACATTGGATCATATCCTACACAAATTGGAGCTTCATCTGCGCCACTGTTAAATCATCAAGTCTCGCACAAATAAAATGAATTTGAATAAATAGTGTAAAACTGCATTTTGTTGATAAATCTATTAGTTACTTAAGAAACAGCATATGTATTGCATTCCTCCTGTTATCATGGATCACACATTCCATGAGCCTCCTGTCATCTGCAGTGTCTGCTGTTGTGAGTCTGCTAACACTTTGACAATTCTCCAACATGACCCTTCCAGCTTGAAAATGAATGCAACATTCCGCTACTCTGCCAACTCTTTACAACTTCTCCATACACTTCCACCAGCTGGCAGTGCATATGCCCTGTCAATACATTTCTTGCATTCACAGATCTAATAATGGCATGCACCTCAAGCTTGGCCCAATGTTACAGCGAAGCAGACATGTTCACCTGACTAGTACCACCAGTGTATGGTAGACAGCAAACAACTCAATGTGCACTGTTACCAACAATGATTATGAATTCTCCTGATACAATCTTATCAGTTTAGATTTACTTATGAAATTATATGCCATATAAATTTATTTTCTTATTGACCCTCACAGTTAGCTATATTTAAAATTTCTCACAGAAACTAGTTCCTTTAAGGTCTGTACATTCTCAACATTTATTGTCATGCTGGACATGGAGATAAAGCCAGCCTCTACCCATGTAATGGACAATGCCCAAAGAAATTTCTCCCAAGACAGCCCTACAAAACCACTGCAAATATGCAACATGATTGTGCCCATTCATACACATGCCAAACACAGAACATGGGTGAATGGCCACAAGCATGAACAGCCTTCATTGCAAGAGTGAGAACATTTGTATTAAGCAGACCGCATAACAGAATTAAGATGATTTATCACAAAGAAATAAACAAACTATCCATCTGAAATTTATCTGCAATTTGGATACATGCTGGCTACTTTTTAAAATGGTACTCTACAAAGTCACCTTCAAAGCAACAAGATTCATCTTCATGAACATATGTAACACACAAACCTTGACTTACCCATCTACAGCACTCATCACATGTTGAGTAAGAAGTAATTACATTACAACCCTGCTACACAGTTATAATTAGCAGATACTAACAAACATTACTGAGTTTCAGCCCTATTCTGATAAATGTAACCACACTCAGTGTTGCCAATTCACCCAACATCTATTCAGACAACATTCCTTTTTAGGGTTGTTTGACCGTGCATCTTCCTCATGCAATAAAGTGAAATGCCAACTTGATGCAATTAATCCATGACATGGATTAAGTTGCATCAAGTTGGCATTTCACTTTATAACATTCCTTTTATCAACTCTGTTCACAGGAATACTTCTGTACATGCTACTAATATTATTTCAGTCGTAAAATACTGCCTATATGCACCATTAAGAAGCAACTAATTGGTCACATGCATATGGCAAAGACTATGTATATTTATTAAATGTGAAATAAATACCTAAAACAATAACAATTACAAATATAACAGCTACACCAAATAAAATAAGGCGATGCTGCATAGACCGCATGATCATTCCACTGATAATCCTTGAACTCCGCCCCAGCTCAGCATCTGTCTCTTTCAACTGAAATCACAATGCACTTTATGTTGTAATTCTATCTTCCAGCTGAAAGAACTAAGTAAATAAAATTTGATAACAGAGATGAAAGCACTCATCACAAACAGAAATTCATTCCACTCTTTCCTTATCAAATTATATTTCCTGAGTTTTCCCAACAACATATCTGAGAACAGCAACAAACAAAAACAAGACTAAAAATAAAATTAAGAGAAGAATGAATTCTGAAAATGGTTGTTACTGCTCAGTTTAAAAACTGTCATCAGCATGCTTTAATTCCAAAACACCAATGATACAATGCTGGGAGGACAGAAAGACCAAAAGGTATAGGCCAAAGTATGTAAAATTATAGCCCTAGTTATAACAGCCATGAGTAAGATCAGAGAAATGCTGGAAAGAATAATTTTATTGCCAGCAAAAGCATTACAATGCTGATTCTATTCCATATATATTTATGTTTTACTTAATGACACTCTCATTACATCAGGCTATGTAATGTTAAATGATAGAAAGATTTGTGAGTAATGAATTGGATGGGATGTGGATGGGAGCAGTTTTGGCTGAACTGGGATACTATAATGGTATCTTCCTGGAGAGACTGAGAAAAACCACAAGAAGCCTGAGTCACTGTAGCTATTATGCTACCCACAATTCAAACCAGACACCTCCTGAACTGAAGTTGGAAAGATTACTATTAGAACCAACATGGTTGGTCAGTTCAAAAAATATAACTATAAGGCATTATTTTCTTCAATTTTCTTTAATGTGCTTCATCCCCATTGTGTCTATACAGATAAATCAACAAAACAATCAGTCTATACACAGTCTAACACTGTACTATGGTGATCTAACATGTTTTGGTTGTGTAAAACAACCAACACCAGGCTTCATATTTCAGAAGTACATACAGAAGAAATTATATAGCTATAGCCATACATTCAATAATAAAACTTATGGGTGAGTATCACATTTGTGAAACATTTTTATAATAAGTAAAAGTACTGTAAAATATTGTTAGTTGGGATAAATAAAGTATAAAATTCTTAAAATTGGAGACAAATCCACAGTAAAATTTCCCGCCACTGGTGATTGGTAGCTCACAAGGGTGCCTGAAATATGGAAGTGAGGAGATGACAGTCCACTGGTGATATAGTAATGTAATGGTATCTGTAATAAAATTGTGTACATTAATAAAACATATATATAAGATGATATAAGGTGTAATGAAAGTTAAAAGAGTAATTTCTGTTGGAAATCATACTTGCATTGATGTGTCGGCCTATATGATTCTGCTGAAATACAACGTAACTTCATCAAATATATTTCAGTATTCACAATGTACAGAGTGGATCATATTAGTCACAAGTGCATATATCAATAAAAATACTTTATGCTATAAGCTATCATATGCTCAAGTCACTAAGTAAAAAAAGTACCTAGTATCCAGGAGGTACACTCCTCAGCTTGCCATCACTGTCGCATAAAGTGGATTTATATTCAATTTTAAGAATTTAATTCTCTATTCACTGCAACAAATAGTATTTTACAATATATTTACATATTGTAGCAATGTTTCCTGAATGTGGTTCTACAAGTATATAAGGACAAAATCTCACCCACAAGTTTTATTATCAAATGTATGGCTATAACTATATAATTTCTACTTTATGTACTTCTGAAATATGAAGCCTGTTGATGTGTTATCTTACACAACCAAAACATGTAGCTTTTTTAGATCATTATAATACAATGTTGCGTACAGACTGACTGCTCACTGATATATCTATAAAAAATTAATTTTATAGTCACAAATCATCATCTTAGTTGCTTAATCTCTAAACAAATGAATGGTATTTCCATTTTAGCACATGGTTTATCAAAAAATATATTTGAACAGAAAAAGAGCAAACTACGAAATAAAAGGCATTTTGTGGAAACTGAAATAGAGAATATGCAGAATGTCTTAAAAACGCAGTAAATTTCCTCCTTGCCTACATACAAAAAACAAATTTCTACAGGTGTTTTTCTTTACATGCATTCACACATGTGAATGTAGGTCATATAAAAGGTTCACACTGCAGATCAGTATGACCAGGGATGCACAAATCCAAGGAGCCAAGTCATAGTGGCAGCTACATTTGGTGTGGTGGAATCTAGTATCTGTGGGCCCTAAACATGAAACCTGCTTTATCTCATGCTTCCAGTGCCTAGAACTCTGAGGTGGTTTCAACATTTTTGGATAATTTTGGCACCTCTGATTATGTCCTTTTAATTAAACACCGAAGTTCCCACAGGTTGATTTAATATAACCCAGTGTTTCCTGCATACAGATGGACTAATAATGTTACAGCATGTGATATTTTCAAAAACTGTGTCCTTTATGAGATAGCAAAACACAAAATTTACAGAAGTATTTCATTTCCCTCATGACCCTGAGATGATAAGATTGCAGTCCCAGAAGCTGCATATATATAAATAACACAGTGTATGCAAAGAATTTAATCATGGCCCATATGCAATGCAGGGGATATAAATCATGACTTTCAGTGCAACCCACACACCATCTGTTAACAGGACACAAAATGTGATCTCATACTCACCTTATGTAGCTAAAGTACAAAAATAATGCAAGTTTCCCAGATAACACTATCAAGCACATTTACATATTCCAAGTTGGCCAGACCAGATGGGTAGGGGAGTATGGGCAAATTTCCATCTGTGCGCAAAATCACAGGAAGTTTCATTACATAAATTAAATTATATTCAGTAGGAGGATAACTTAAGGACACAGCATAGGAAAAAAATGTACTAAGGAAGTGGCCAGGCTCTATATGAAGTTAAGAGACAGAGTTCAGTATTAGCAATGTCAAGCTTGAGGTTCTACTAATACAAATCTACTTAGTGGCCCTGAACTCAACCAGAACCCAATCAATGGTGTACCACTCATAAATAAATAACTAAAATAATAAAGGCAACTCTACCTCTGCCACAGAGCTAGAAAACAAAAACCCTTACCCTACTTCGTGATTTCTGAATTGTCTCACGTTGAGCATGTAAATCTTGCAGAACATGAGATCCAATTTCCTCTGTCTCCAGAATAATTCTATAACCTGTGGTCAGATGCCGTCCTGTTCGTTCTAACCTCTCTGAGTTATCAAGAAGCCTCAATTTTTGTTCTTCATTCATGTTTACTCCACCACCATATAAATCATCTTGCCCAAAGAAGCCTAAAATAAATTAAGAACTTGATTAATTCTACAAACACACTGGAATTCAAAATTTTACATTCCAATAATATAATAAATACAGACCATCTTGAAATGGAGGACTCCGCGCTTTCACAAACTCTTGGCTCAGTCTACCAAGTTCTACCCTGTAACTATCAACTCGTGTCCTCAAGCGTGGACGAATGGAAGCTTCTACCTCTCGAACCTCCAGTTCCATCTGCTCAAGCTAGTGTACACAATAAAGTAAAACAGTCAGTGACGCATAAAAAAGCAAATGACAAAAATTCTTTTGAATAAAATTTGTATATTCTCCATTGTATTGTACCTCCTGTACAAAAACTAAGGAAATGACCTGCCTGAACCTCATAAGCTAAGCTTCAATCAGTCATAAAGCATCAGTTCAGCACAGAGTTACCATTTTGTTATGTTTCTGTCCCATCAAACAGTAACGCTGAATAACGAAAAGATAGTATGCACATTGACTATTGCCAAGAGACTACAAAATTCAGTTCATCCGCTTACACATATACATAAGACACACCCAACTCTGGTAAACAAACATATAATGGCATTTACAAATCCTTACATCTAACTATTTAAAGAAACAGTATGTATATGCATATTACTACAACTATCACTATTCACACTCACAAGTTCTTGGGCCTCTTCCATATGTCTTTCAACATCAAGCACAAGGGCCTTCTTGTCAGCTACGGCAAAAACAAATAAAGATACACTCATATATTCCACCAAATTATGATAATGCACTGCTTTGCGTAATTACATCTGTAATTCGCAAACATCACTTCACACGCAACTGCAACTTCCATGTGTTAAGAGATGACATTCACTTCAGATTATGAAAAATAGAATTCGAATAAATTCCTGTGAGATCTGTGTCACGTACCACCATGTAATGGAGCTAACTTTCCAATTTTTGCAGTAATATCAGCCGTCAATACTGCATATTGTTGCTCATACGCATCCATTAACGACGCCATATTGCCTACGTTTGTTAGCAGTCGCCATCGACGTAGTAATCTGCGTACTTTGATCCATGGTCATGACAACTCTCGTCTTCACCAGGAGTACTATTTCCGAGTTTTTCGCATGTTAGTGGCTAGGGATCTTAACCGTGGCCTGTATTGAGCGTGCAGGTGAACCGTGGTCTGCACTACGTTAAAAACTTACTATTTTCACACGCTTGTGATCAACACAGTATTAGGCAGTGATTGAACGTGATTTTAATCTACGGCTACCACTCGTCCCGCATCTTCTGGTACAGTCCCCGAAATAAAGCTTATGCCCCGGACTGATGTTGTCTCCGATTTTGTCCCCCTTTTTTTTTCGGTTTTATTCCGTCTTCTTGATAATATTATTTAGAAACGAGAATTTCATTAAACTTGCTAACGAATTCTCGACAAGAAAATGGTAATAGTGCTGCGCGTGGAGCAGTAAACACTATGGATGTACGTAAATTATAAAAAACACTACTATAAATGTGTATCTATTTAGATAATTATTTCAGTGCTGAACCCCGGCCCCGAATATGCCAAAGGAAAAGTGGTAACTTTATTTTAATCACTAACCACTTAGCAGTGCTAATGCATGTTGTATGCGAGCACGCATGACAGCTTGGTGTTCAGTTTGACACCCCTTCAACGCTCTCTGCCTAACCGGCCTACAAAAATTTAGCATTCCCTTTAGATAACGACGAAGATAACAATATTTTGCTCACAAAAAGAGTGTGGTGTACGTAAGTAAATATTGGATATGTTTTCCCATATCAACGTGTCAGAAGATAGGATATTTGGCACAGAGTAATGTGAATTGTTTAACCTCACAATTTCACTATTCTCTCTACAGGTATGTAACACAAGAAGCAACATATGTGTAAACGTGACGATGAAACGCGTTCGCGTAACCATTGTTAGGTTACCGTGAAGAAACGGAAAGTGATTCATAAACTGAGTGTGTGTCTCTAGCCTTAGTTCACCACATGCGCTGTATTATATTGTCATCCATGGTCGCTCTCGTTATACCATATTTTTTCACGATATCTCATAAAAGGTACGATTTTTTTTTGGGGGGGGGGGGGTGAGAAAAGTAATTTCTATACAAATTTGCCTTGAACATTTTTCATTCTTAGAAGAACTCAGCGAGATGGTATCATAAATATATATACGTCGTCATGTAAAGAACCCGTAAAAAAGATTTTCGAAAAAAGAGCTCAAATAGTAAATTTCATGAAAATTCGTCTAGTGGCAGCCAAGCCTGCAGACTCTGGAGAAGATAAAAATTTCTTACCCCTGCTGGGAATTGATTCACGTTTCCTAAGTTGTCCAGCATGTAGTCTAGTCACAGGTGGGACAATTTCTGTTCCTACCATAGTGAATGGTGTAACTAAAGTGAACTGTAATGTAAAGTCTGACCAGAAATATAGTAATTTAACCGAAGATTGTATAAATAAACTAAAACAAACCTTTAATGAATGTAACAAATACAAGTATGCTCTTTGTAAAAAAAAAACACACAATAATATTAATTGGTGATAGTAATATCAACTGTTATGTGTATAATTTCAAGACTCAGAAATACTATCATGTTTGAAATCGAGAAAATAATTAATTCCTTGAAATGTCAAACTCTTATGGTTACGATGAGATATCATCAAGAAATCTAAAGGTCAGCACTCCTCATATTTTAATTCCTCTAACATTTATATTCAATAAAATTCCATCAACAGGAACATTTCCTGATAGATTGAAATATTCTGAAGTGAAGCCCTTAAAGGAGATAAAAC
>Ga0136643_10007787_pt1 | contig 15544 bp, 15 predicted proteins | sample TergutLab28metaG_FD_96883 | JGI IMG/M metagenome (GOLD analysis project Ga0136643, IMG submission 96883) | Labiotermes labralis P1 segment gut microbial communities from Petit-Saut dam, French Guiana - Lab288 P1 (version 3) (version 3) | ecosystem: Host-associated > Arthropoda: Insects >... | reverse complement strand
GGAGAGTAGAACGCCGCCTGCTTTTAAAACGAATCCTCTTTCAAGATTTTTTCTTGAAAGAGGATTTGTGTATTTATAAATGGAGCAATGTGAGACAAATGAGACGGTGTGGGACAAAGGAGACGATGTGGGACAGTTGGGACAATTTGTTCCGTATCTCAAAAAATATGCTTATATTTGCAGAAAAATTTAAAGACTTTTGCTTTTATGAAAAAATTTAATCTCTTTTTAGTGTGCGGTCTTTTACTGACTGCTATGTTTTTAACAACAAGTTGTGAGGATAATAATCCTCCTGAAAATTCGGACAATCCCGAAAATCCGATTAACCCGCCAAACCCACCTAATCCGCCTGACCCGCCTGATTTGCCTTCGTATCTTATTGATTTGAATAGAGATTCATTGAGCTTTTTCTACACAGGCGGAAATCGAACAATAAATCTTTCGAGCAATGGCAGTTGGACAGCTTCTGCCAGACCGAGCTGGCTCACAGTGTGGCCTCCTTCGGGTGTAGGAAACGAAACGATTACCGTAACTGCTTCCGCAAATGAATCATCAGAAGCCCGAGAAACTACATTAACATTTACCGCAGGGAGAAATACTGCTACACTTGTAATTACGCAAGGAGCAATATGTCAAGGCATAGTTATTAACGGTGTTCGTTGGGCAAGTCGCAATTCGGCTTTGCAAGGCACTTTTGCCGAAAATCCCGAAAACTTCGGTGCATATTTCATGCAAGGGAGCCTCAATTCTTGTCCGCAAGGTTGGCGCATACCAACTGAGGGTGAATTTCTAAGACTTATAAATACAAATTATGTTACTTCCGAATGGACAACTGTAAACAACGTAAGCGGTCGTATGTTTACTGATATAAATCCCGCGCAGTCTTTTCTTGCCTGCCGCCGGTTTTCGCGATCGCAGTAGTGGCGCGCTCAGCAATGTGGGCACGAATGGGTACTACTGGAGTAGTACTGTGAGTGGTACGCTTGCTCGCACCTTGACGTTCGTTAGCGGTAGCGTGGTCGTGAGCGCTAGCAGTAGGGCGTGGGGCTTTAGCGTGCGCTGCGTCGCAGAATAGATTCGGCTTCTTTGACTATTTGACTATTTGGGCGCGCCTTAAAGCGCGCGTCATCCGTCACCGCGAAGCGGTCGATTTTTTTTGAAATCACACACGCCGGCGCGAGCGGTGTCAGATGAGACGGTGTGGGACGAGTGGGACAAATGGAAAAGAAAAAGGAAAACGTCAACTCACCGTCATTTCACCGCGAATGCTTTTGCTCAGCATTTCGTGGATTTTTTCGTTTGAGCCGTATTCGCCGAGCAGATACATCAGTTTGGTTACAATGGCTTCGGTCGTGATGTCGTAACCGCTTATTACTCCGGCGTTTATTAGGTTCAAACTTGTTTCGTAGCGTCCCATTTCAACTGTTCCGGTGTTGCAAGGTGTTTTATTTACAATGATAATTCCTTTGTCGGAAGCGGTTTTCAAGGCGTTGTAAAACCATTTGTAACGAGGTGCATTTCCTGCTCCGAACGACTCTAACACAACCGCGCGCAAATTCGGGATATTCAAAATGGCGTTTACCATTTCTTCCGTTATCCCGGGATAAAGTTTGAGTATTGCGATATTTTGGTCTGTTTTTGTGTGAATACGCAAAGGTAGATTGTTTTCGGGATAATGTATCGCGTTCCGGAAATATCTGATATGTACGCCTGCTTTTGCCAAAGGCGGATAATTGTACGAATTGAAAGCATTAAAATGCTCCGCGTTTCTTTTCGTTGTGCGATTGGCACGAAAAAGCGTATCCTCGAAAAAAATGGACACTTCGGGAACAATGGCTTTGCCGTTTTCTTTTTTGGATGCAATTTCGATAGCGGTAAGTAAATTTTCTCTTGCATCGGAACGCAACACGCCGATAGGCAGTTGCGAGCCTGTAAAAATCACAGGTTTTGACAGATTTTCGAGCATAAAACTCAATGCCGATGCCGAATACGACATGGTATCTGTGCCGTGAAGGATGACGAAACCATCGTATTCATCATAATTTTCTTGAATGGTATGCGCCATTTTTTCCCATAAAGAAGGCTGAACATCAGACGAATCGATTAACGGTAAAAAAGGAATTGAATTAATGCGAATACCTATTTTTTTCAATTCGGGTATTAATTCTTGTACGCGTTCAAAATCAAGCGGGCGCAAAGCACCCGTTTTCGGGTCTTCCGACATACTGATAGTTCCGCCTGTAAGCAACAGTAATACAGCACTTTGATTGTTCATAACTTATTATAAGTTTTCAGATAATAGTTTTCAGTTTTCAGTGCAAAGATAGTGAATAGTTTTCAGAAATAATGTCATGCTGAACTTGTTTCAGCATCTCCCAAAAAATGGGATTGCGGGTCAAGCCCGCAATGACGTTGTGCTGAAAACTGAAAACTTTTTCGTATTTTTGCAAATAATTTCAGAGAATTAGAAATCTATACTCTACACTCTATTACTCTACACTCTAAAAAAATGCCCAATCATTTGTACCGAACATACAAGTATTTACAAAATAAATTGTTTGCCCGCCATACTTTTGGATATGGTGTGCATTCGCCTTTTGTGTTCCATTTTACGAAATTTGTTATCTACGAAAAAAATCCTTTTTATGTGTTTTTCGAAATAGAATCGATACGCGAACAGTTGAAAAAAGACGATAGAACGATAAGCGTTACGGATTTCGGAATGGGAAAAAGCGGCGAAAGAAAAATAAAAGATATCGCTTCGAAATCGCTGAAACCGAAAAAATACGGACAATTATTTTATAGAATAATGAATTCGTGCAATCCCGAAACTATTTTAGAATTAGGCACTTCGTTTGGAATTACAACTGCTTATCTCGCTTCGGCAAAGTCGGATGCGCGCTGTATAACGATGGAAGGTTGTCCCGAAATAGCACGAGTAGCGCAGGAAAATTTTGACTCGCTTCAATTAAAAAACATAGAAATAGTTGTTGGAAATATTGATGAAAAATTGCCTTCCGTTATGGCGAACGCGGAAAAACTTGATGTTGTTTTTCTTGATGCAAATCATTGTTGCGAAGCGGTTTTGAATTATTTTGAACAATGCATTCCGAAAATTCACGAAAAAACAATTGTTATAATTGACGATATTTATTGGTCGAAAGATATGGCGCAGGCTTGGGAAATCATAAAAAATCATAAAAGAACGGTTTCCACCATCGATTTATTTCAAATCGGCATTGTGTTTTTTGATACAGATTTACCGAAAAAACATTATAGAATGAAGTTCTGAAATTTTGAATTTTGAATTTTGAATTCAAAACTCGCTATGTAATAAAATTTCAAAAAAGATAATTCAAAATTTAGAATTCAAAATTCAAAATTTATGAAAATTTACACAAAAACAGGCGACACAGGAAAAACTGCCTTAATTGGCGGAACGCGCGTAAAGAAAAATGATGTGCGTTTGGAGGCTTACGGAACGATTGACGAATTGAATTCATTTGTCGGTTTGCTCATAAGTTTTTTGCCCGAAAACGACGAAAATATAAATTTTTTGCTCGAAATTCAGAATACTTTGTTCGATTTGGGAAGCAATTTGGCACTTGATACAAACGCGCCAAATGCTGAAAAATATAATATCAGTTTTGACGAAAAATCGGTACAAAAATTAGAGAAAGAAATTGACCGTTTGAGCGAAAATTTGCCAAAATTGAAGTCTTTTTTGCTTCCGGGCGGAAGCAAAACGGCGTCAATTTGCCACGTTTGCCGTACAATTTCGCGCCGAACAGAGCGGAAAATATGCACAATGAGTGAGTTTTTTTACGTCAAAAAAGAGGTGTTGAGCTATGCTAACAGGCTGACAGACTACTTCTTTGCTCTCTCCCGATTTCTAAATAAAGGCACGAATAAAGAATTTTTTTACGAAAAGCAATGAAATTCCCATTTTTTTTTATATTTTTGCACCACTAAATAAAAAACCGTTTATCAATTAAATATCACTATGTATTGGACATTAGAATTAGCCTCGAAAATAGAAGATGCACCATGGCCGGCTACAAAAGATGAATTAATAGATTACGCAATGCGTTCAGGAACTCCGCTGGAAGTTATCGAAAACCTGCAAGAAATAGAAGATGAAGGAGAAGTCTATGAATCAATAGAAGATATTTGGCCGGACTATCCGACGAAAGAAGATTTTTTCTTTAATGAAGAAGAGTATTGAATAAGACTGAATTTTGAAAAGAGATTAAATTTTGCACTTTTTTTCGTGTTAAAAAAATCTCAAACACAATTTTTTTCGTGTTTTGCTGTTTAATAACAAGAAATAAAATTTATGATTTATTTGGTTTGAACAGATGTCGTAGAGAAACAGTGTAAGCCGTATGAAAAAAGTTTTTGTAAGTTTTTTGTTGTTGCTTTTTTGTATAGCACGAATTGCGGCTCAGTCTGATTCTCAAATAAGTCAATATACCTTTTTTCCTTCGGGATTTAATCCGGCAGCGGTCGGAGAAACAGGAATGATACAAGCTGTCTTGATGAATCGCATGGATTTCTTGATGATGGCGAATGGAGTGAATACAACAAATGTCGGCGTAAATATGCCTTTTACCATAGGAAATAGTTCGCATGGTGCAGGCATTCGATTTGTAAACAGAACATTGGGTGCGCTTTGGTCTTATCAAAACGCCTATTTGCAATATGCTTACAAACATACGACACCGATAGGGAGATTCAGCGTAGGATTTGATGTTGGTTTTATCAATTCGCGAATTGATGGAACAAACGCGGAACCTGTTCCGCCCGGCGGTGAAGATAGCGAATTTCACGAGCCAAACGACCCGTCTATTCCAAGCGGGGAAGTTTCGGGAATGAGAGCAGATTTTAACATTGGTGCGATTTATTCATTTGAAAGAGGTTTTGTCGGAATATCGGCAACGCACATTACAAGACCTATTCTGCAATTGGATGATTTTTTGACAGATTCGATTCTCCGAGCAATGCATATTATCGGAGCTTACGAATTTCGCATTCCGGACACAAAATTAACAGTCAAACCGCATACGCTGTTTAAAACAAATTTTGTTTTTTGGGATTGGCACATGGGAGCGATATTTGAATATGATGAAAGATTTTGGGGCGGTTTATCTTACCGACCAAGAAACACGGTCGGCGTGATGGCAGGACTCAATATTTTGGGCGGATTATCAGTCGGAATTGCTTACGACTTACCGATTACAAGACTGATAACTACGGCAGGCTCGGTAGAATTAGTTGTAGAATATAATTTTGAATTTATACGCAATAGACACAATAGAAGACATAAAAGTATAAGGATTTTATAAATCCGAAAACAAAAAGATATATACTTTACCCTGTTATATTTTTGGATGAATATGAAAATGAAAAAGAATTTATTGATTTTTGCACTTCCGTTTTTGTTTTTTTCATGCAACAACCCTGCCGGCGAATTGGTAGGTACGGGCGCAAGAGGTACGTTTAGAGAAGCGAATCCGCATGGTATGGTTTTTATCCCGCGAGGCTCATTCTTGATGGGAGCAAACGACCAGTCTATCCTTGGGAGAGTCAGCGACAGGTCTATCAATGTTACGGTCGATGCTTTTTGGATGGACCAAACAGAAATAACAAACGACCAATACAGACAATTCGTTAATTGGGTGCGCGATTCTATTGCTATGCGTGCGTTGGTTATGGAAGGAAGAGATGAATTTCGTGCGAGAGTTAGAAATCAAATAGAGGAAGACCCGCCCGAAATTGCCAAGTTGAATTGGAGAGCAAGAATTCCTTGGAACTCAAATGATGAGGAAATTCAAGATATTTTGTCATTCATGTTTTACGGTGGAAGGGATGAGATTTCTCTCAGTCATCGGAGAAGAAGAGAATTTAATCAAAGCGTTCTCCTGTTTCAGTACGAATGGATGAATTACGACCAAGCAGCATTGTTGAGAAATAAATTCAATGTCAATACAGGTGCTTTCCCTCCCGGAGCTACTGTGCGTGTTGATACCTCCTATATTGATGACAGAGGAGTTATCAATCACAGAACAATAGTCCGACCGTTGCGTTCGCGCAGTGATTTCGTTTCATCGCGCATTATCAATATTTTTCCCGACACGATGGTTTGGATGCGCGATTTTCAATTTGCCTATAACGACCCGCGCATGAAAATGTATTTTTCTCATCCCGGTTTTGCGCACTATCCTGTTGTAGGTGTTACGTGGGAGCAAGCACAAGCGTTCTCTCGTTGGAGAACTGACCTTTTCAATGCAGCAAACAGAATACCGGGGCAAGATTATCGTTTGCCTACAAAGGCTGAATGGGAATTTGCAGCGCGCGGTGGTCGCCGATTGGCAATGTTTCCTTGGGGCGGAAACTATGTGCGCGACAGTCGAGGCTGTTATATGGCGAACTTCAAACCTCTGCCGGGAAATTATGCCGATGATACAGGCGCAATGACCATGCGAGTAGCTTCTTTCCGACCGAATGATTTTGGATTGTACGATATGGCAGGAAATGTGTCGGAGTGGACATCGGCAGCTTACCATCTTGTAACCAGCACAGTGATACACGATATGAATCCGAATTTTCAGTATGATGCCAAGTTTGATGACCCGGACGAATTGAAACGGAAAGTGATAAAAGGCGGTTCGTGGAAAGATATTTCTTACTTCTTGCGAATTGGAACAAACACATACGAATTTCAAAACGTAGGGCGTTCTTACATAGGATTCCGCAATGTTCGTTCTTTCGCCGGTGAATAAAATTTTGAAATAATAACAATAAAATAATTACGAATAAAAATTAGAAAAATGTCTTTGAACAAAAAACAATCAGGATTTATAGAATTTTATAACGGCTATACCGGAAAACGTATTTTTGGTGCTATGTATAGTCTTGCTGCGGCGATGGTAATTCTTGGTGCTTTATTTAAAATTATGCACTGGCCCATGGCAGGTCTTGTTTTATCTGTGGGAATGCTTGCTGAGGTTTTCGTATTCGCGATGGGTGTATTCGATAAACCGTTCAAAACCTACGATTGGGACAGAGTATTCTCTTTTGATGGCTCTACTCATTTTTCAGGGTCAATTTCCGGCGGTCAATCTGTTATGCCGGCGGTAGCTGCTCAAGTTGCTGCTCAAGTTGCTGCTCCTGCAGTCGTTCAAGCCGCAGTTCCCGCAACTTCGGCTGTAACCATGCAAGCACCGGAAAGATTATTGGATGGAGAAATGGTTGCTTTATCGGAAGGCATTAGAAATTTATCTGCAACTGCAAAGCAACTGGCAACGCTTTCGTCGGCGATAGGTTCGGCTGTGGAGTTTTCAAAAAATATAGAATCGGCAACAGAAGCAGCTGCAAGATTCACCTCAACACAAGGCTCATTGAACAGTGTAGTGGAAAAACTGCATGCATCGTACAGTACTTTGAATACAGATATGAGTTCTGTTATGAACGGAACAGAACAATATGCCGGTAAAATAGGCGATATAAATAAAAACTTGTCGTCGTTAAATTCGGTTTACGAAATTCAATTGAAAAATATTCAAAATCAAAGTGAAGCTATATCTACACAATCGCAAATGATTTTGAGCCAAACCGAACATACACGTTTGGTAGGTGCAAGTCTAAGCGAAATTATCGCTGAAAATGAAAAAATTAAGCAATCAACAAAAACAGTTGCCGAGGAAACCAACAGATACAAAGAAGCTTCTGCGCTGTTGGCAAGCCAAGTATCAGATTTGAACAAAGTGTATGGCAATATGTTGAATGCCTTGAATTAATTTTTTATCTATTATAAACTATTTGAAAACGAAAAAATAATAATCAATGGCTTCAAAGAATTGTCCGGAAACTCCCAGACAAAAAATGATTGGAATGATGTATTTGATGCTAACGGCGATGTTGGCGTTGAACGTTTCGGCTGAGGTTTTAAACGGCTTTACGATGATTAGTACAAGCTTGCGAGCTTCTATCGACTCTGCTGAGGATAGAACAGAGAGATTGTACAGAAGATTTCATGAGTTGAATGAAGAAAACCCCGAAAAAGTGGGTGAATGGTACGCACGGGCTGACAGTTTGCGAATAGCATCGAATTCCTTATATGACTACATACAAGCTTTCAGAGATGATATGATTCTTTTGGCTGATAGAAACGCAGACCCAAATAATTTGGAATCTCTTACCAACAGGACGAAAGCTGATTTGAATGTTGCAGGGCAGTTGGCTATACACGGTGGTCGCGGAAAAGAATTGCAAAGAAGATTGTTGGAGCATCGTGAATTATTGATAAGACTAACTGATAACGACTCTACAAAGCGAGTAATGTATGAGGCGCTTTTTGATGTAGATGATGCAAACTGGGTAGATGCAAGATTTCGTATGATGCCGCTCGGTGCTGCTGTAACTGTATTGACTAAGTATCAGAATGATGTTCGCATAGCAGAAATGGATATGGTGCAGTTTTTGCAAAGACAAATCGATGCAGGCGATATTCGTGTAAACCAAATTTCGGCTCACTCTATTCCAATAACATCAAGTTTTGTGATGCAAGGCGGTATGTACGAAACACGAATAATACTCGCAGCCGAAGATACTACGGCAACTCCAACGGTTATTGTCAATGGTCGGGAAGTTCCCGGTGGTATTTTGCGAATACCGGCGAACACTCCGGGAGTGTTTACATATAGCGGAACGGTTACGCTTACGGGAGCTGATGGTGAGCCGATAGTACGTCCTTTTAATAGTCAATTTACTGTTGGGCAACCTGCGGCAACAATTTCAAACGTAGATTTGAATGTGGTGTATCGCGGAGTTGATAACAGATTTAGTATTTCCGTTCCGGGTGTTGCTGCTGCCAATGTAAATGTTACAGCCGAAGGGGCGAATGTTCGTCAGTCCGGAAATTTCTTTATCGTTAATCCTGCACGAGATGGAAGCATTAGAATAAATGTTGCGGCAAATATAAACGGCAGAATAACACCAATGGGTTCACAAGAATTTCGAGTGAGACAAATTCCCGACCCGAAAGCGTTTATACAGTATCGCGATGCAGGTGGAGTTATGAGGCAAATTGATATCGAAGGACGTTTGTCGAGAGCAGCGATGCGCAGTCCCGATTTTGCAGTCATAGCGAGTTATGGACCGGACGAATTGATACAAGCCAACTTTAACGTAGTGTCGTTTTCGGTAAGAACGAGAATTGGTGCAGTGCCGACACAAGGAAACAGATTGACCCCAAGACAGTTGCAAGATATTGAACGCTTGGAAAGAGGCGATGTAATTACATTCGGTGATATACGAGCAGTAGGACCGGACGGAGCTGAACGCCGACTTGGAAATTTGCAAATCACTCTAAATTAAATATTTATCCAATTTCACAATAAGGAGGATTAATTTTATGAAAAAAAGATTTTTAATAGCATTGTTGTTTGTCCCTTGCTTTGCAGTGGTAACAAATGCCCAAGAGCAAAGAACACACTTGTCTTTTTTTGACGAAAGAGGAATACCTCGCATACAAACAGTAGAGCTTGATGCACTAGCCGATACGATTGCGGTTGTTTGGCATCGTGCGAATGATATTGTATGGGAACGTAGAGTATTTAGAATAATTGATATGCGTATGTTGCAAAATCATCGCTTGTATTTCCCAATACGTCCCGACCATCCGAGATACAGAAATTTATTTAAAGTTATCTTAGATGCAGTTCTCGAAGGTGGTTTGACAGCGTACGAGCGAGGAGTTGAGTTTAGACCCCGCTACGACAGACCGTTAACACCGGAGGATTTACGAGCAAATTTGCAATTGAGAGTGGAAAGTGAATTTGACGAAAATGCGTATTTGATTAATATTGATGCCTTTGGCGCTCCGCACTTAAATGCTTATAACTTTGCTTATTATATGCGCGACCAGCTGAAATTTGTGATTGAAGAAGTAATTTTTTTCAACAAACACACTTCGAGGCTTTATACAAAAATTATCGGTATTGCGCCTATGTATTCGGCTCATCCGCATAGACAAGAGACTTCGCCAATGACGGCGTTTCATACGTCTATATTGTTTTGGGTGTTGTTTGATGAATTAAGACCTCACTTGGCTCGTCAGCACATGATTAATACAGGAAATCAAGCTCAGCGATTGACTTTTGATGACTTCTTTGCATTGAGAATGTTCAACAGTTATTTGCTTGGTGATGATAATATGCTCGGCAGAACGTTGCTTGATTTCGACAGAGTTATTGATGAACGGCATTTAGAGCAGTTTATAAGACGCGAACAAAGACGAATTGAAACTGAATTGATGAATTTCGAACAAGACCTTTGGGAATGGTAATTTTCTGAAATATAAAAACATACACGAAAGACGGCGTTGGTCGTCTTTTTGTATTAATTGAAATCGTATGAATATCGCAGCGTTATTATCAGGCGGAGTGGACAGTTCGGTTGTTGTGCATTTGCTCAAAGAATTGGGTTGTACGCCATCTTTGTTTTATATCAAAATCGGCTCGAACGATGATGACCAATTGCATTGCACTTCCGAAGAAGACATTGAAATGGCAACGCTTGTGGCGCATAAATACGGCTGTAAATTGGAAGTTATCGACCTGCATCGCGATTATTGGGATAATGTTGTGGCTTACACAATCGAAAAAGTGAAGCAAGGATTGACGCCAAATCCGGATGTAATGTGCAACAAGCTGATAAAATTTGGCGTTTTTGAACAAAAAGTCGGCAAGTTTTTCGACAAAACAGCAACCGGTCACTACGCGAATATTATTGAAAAAAACGGCAAAACATATCTCGGAACGGCAAAAGACCCATTGAAAGACCAAACCGATTTTCTCGCACAACTCAGCAGTTTGCAGGTTTCAAAACTCATGTTTCCTGTTGGGAATTTTATAAAAAACGAAGTGCGCGAACTTGCCGCGAAAATAAACCTTCCAAGCGCGAAACGCAATGATAGTCAAGGCATTTGTTTTTTGGGAAAAATAAACTACAATGATTTTATCGCTCGTTATTTGGGCGAAAAACCGGGAGTGATTGTTGAGTTGGAAACAGGAAAAATAATCGGCACGCACAAAGGATATTGGTTTCACACCGTCGGACAGCGAAAAGGACTTTCGCTTTCGGGCGGACCTTGGTATGTGATAAAAAAGGATATTGATGCAAATGTTGTTTTTGTGTCGAAAGGTTGCGGTGGAGAAAAACAATACGGAAACACTTTTTCGTTGTGCGATTTCAATTTCATAACCGAAAACATTTGGAATGTTTATGGCAAAGAATTTGATGTTACGTTCAAAATTCGCCACACGCCCGAATTTACCAAAGGCAAAATCCGTAAAACTCCGAACGGCTATCAAGTTGTTTCGGAGAAAAAATTGCAAGGCATCGCTCCCGGACAATTCGGCGTGATATATGATAAAGAATCGCGTATTTGCATCGGAAGCGGTGAAATTTTATGATAAAAAATATGGAAAAATCTCGCTTTGACATAAGCCAATTCAAAGATAAATTTGAAAAAGAATATCAGCAATTTTTTGAGGAAGTTACCGTTCCTCGCAAAACTGTATTGCTTCGCGAAGGAGAAATTTCGCAACAGATTTTTTTTGTAAAACAAGGTGCTTTGAGGCTTTGGGCGAACAAAAACGGCGAGGATGTAACATTTCGATTTTGTTTTGAAAATGAAGCGGCATCGTCCTTTTTGGGAAACGAGCCGAGCATTTTTACTATCGAAACCCTCGAAAACTCAACAATTATTGTGCTGAAAATAAAAGATTTCAAGTTGTTGCTGGATATGTTGCCCGAATATAAAGATGAATTTATAATCTTGCTAACCAAGCGAGTAGGCGATTATGCCAAACTTTTGCTTTCGCATATAACGAAAAATCCAGAGGAACGCTACATTGATATGATGAAAAACAATCCCGAAATTCTTTTGCGCGTACCGCAACATTATATCGCCACTTATTTGGGTATTACGCCCGTTTCGCTCAGTCGTATCCGAAATCGCGTGATGAAAAAATAAAAGCCCTTAGTAGCAAAAACGAAATAGCACCAAAACCCTTATTTCCTTATTGTTTTGAAAATAAGCGAATAAGGGTTTTTCTTTATGAAAAATTTCGGCTACTAAGGGAATTTTTCTTTACAAATGTTATCGTTTTGAGCGCACGCTCGGTTGTATTTTTGCAAAAACTTTTACACAGAATTTCACAGAGAAAACACAGAGAGACACAGAGTTCTTACTGTTTTTTGAAATTGAGATACCAGAGTTTTCTCTGTGCTTCTCTGTGTAACCCAAAATTATGAACTATGCAAAAGATTAAAAAAATCCTTCTCAAACGCTTTTCGAAAGGAATAATAGATATTTTGCTGATTATTGGAACTGTTTTGTCAATTAAAACCGCTCGTACTGCGTGTTATTCGTGGGCTTCACTTCATTGCATCGTGAGTATAATTTGGTATGCGCTTATGCTCGTTCACATTTGGCAGCATTGGGCAATGACGAAAGCAGTCGTATCTAAGTGGAAAGTGCTGAAACGCAATAAGATAACGTTTCTAACGATTGCAGTTTTTATTCTGATGACGCTGAATATTATCGTTTTTGTTTTTGAAGTAAACAGTCAATTAGTTCGCATTCATCATATTCTTTCGCACGTATTCTGGAAAGTGATAATTATTCACACGATTCAGAAATTTAAACGGCTTGTGGCGTGTTTTCGATAGAAAGGCGCGAAGGCACGAAAAGCACGAAGGCACGAAACAATTTCTTTAAGATTTCTTTCGTGCTTTTCGCGCTTTATTTAAGATATTGTTTTATAATAGGATACAAAAACTCTGCAAATCGCAGAAATCCCAAATCGGTGAAATGAACACCGTTGACTGTGGCTTCTCCATCAGCACCTATCATTTCGGGCGATGCAGGAATTAATACGATATTTTGCTCGCCTCTGGCTATCAAGTTTTCAAAAACTTTGTTGAGAGTTGCATTTTTTTCATTTATTGCTCTGTACGTTTGCAAATCAAATCGGCTGTATGGAAAAATAGGATTTTCGATAAAAATAATGGTTACATCGGGCGAATTTCGACGGATAATATCAAAAAAATTCTCGGCTCTTTCCTCTATTTGATTAACTCTTACATTCGGCAAAAAATCAAGAATAATCAACGATGCATCTTTTTTGCCGATTATTTCGGCTATTTCGTAGTCGAGTTGTGCGTTTCCGCTAAATCCGAGATTGATAAATTCCGTATTGAGCCATCGAGATAATATGCTGGTATGCACCATGCCGGGTCGCGATGCGCAACCGCCTTGCGTAATGCTTGTTCCGTAATAAATCACGGGTTTTCGGTCGGCAAACAAATTTTGTTGCGGTTGCAGTAAAGTTGCCGTCGAATCCACGCCGATTTCTAAGGATGTAACACCGTCATACAAAGGAAAGTAGAGCATAAATTCTCGCATTTCCTCCGACATACGGCTAATGATAACAGTTTCATTTTCAAAGCTGTTCGTTGCAGGGCGAGCCGAATTTACAAACACCCATTTGCCATCTTGAAGCGCGTACAAATCAAATCCTCTGATGCCGATGTCTGTCATGTGATGCATACGCATGTTGTTGAGAACAGTCCATTTCAGCCCGATACTCGAACTGTTGGTTGCAAATCGGAGAAATAATCCCGTCGTGTTTTTTCCCAATTGCCAAAGAGGCTCGCGTATTTCACCCTTTAAGTGCAACGGCAATCTTTCATAACGAGTTTCGGTGTGTTCGGATATTTTTCCGTACAAAGGAAAATCGGAAGCATCGTAAAATTTCAGTTGAGCATTGGCAAATGTACCGACAACAGCCAAGCAAAGAACAAGAGCATAAAATCTGCGCATAATCATATTTTGTTTTGTCTAAAAATAATCACACAGAGCCGTAAATACAGCTCTGTGCAAATAAAACTTTCTCATATTATGAGGGTTAAAATCTAAATCCGACAGTTGCCACTACATCGAAGTTTCGTGTTACAACGCTTGCAGGACTGAACTCATCCGACGCATACGGCATAAAATCCTCGTGAAAATTTCTGTTCACAAAAGCAGCGTCAAAATACCAAAAACCGCTTCTGTAACCTATACCGGCTGTGAAATGAGTTGTGCCTCTGTGAATAAAATAATCAGTATCAAGTCGTACCGTGTTCAACATTGGAAATGTTGGCTCTGAAAGTATATTTGACGACATAGTTGCCGTTTGTTTTGCTGCTCCGGCGCGCAACGACAGATTATCAGTCAAACGATATTCAGCACCGATTTTAGCTATGATACTTCTGTTGAATTGATTTCTCATAACATCATTCTCAAATCCATAAGATGCAGATGAACCTCTGTCATCAAAAAGTCTGATGCTTCGAAAATTGACAAACGACACATCTGCGCCTATCATCGCCCTTCTGCCAAATATATATCCTGCACTTGCTGTTAATCTACCGGGCGTTCGCAGTTGATAATTATAAAAAGCATCGAATGTGTGATATCCATTAAAATGAGCATCATCCCATAAATCATCTCTCAAATTGCTGTAAACTGTGGGTGTTTGGTACGAAATGCCCAAACGCAACTGGTCAATCGGTCTGACAATTATTCCAAAATTTGCATTAAGCCCGTTTCCTCTTGTGCCAAATTCGCTAAATGTGTTCAAATTGCGCGAGTAGTGAGAAAATGACTCGTTATATTCTACAATTTTTCTGTAATTGACCGAAATAATGTTGAGTGCTGCGCCAAGATATAATCTGTTGCTGAAATTTCCTCCCCAGCTGAATGAAAACTCATCGATATGTCCTCTTTCTCTCAAATGATACAAAGCATCGACAGTTCCAGCCGGAAAAGAAGACCGCCAACCATTGTTATAATCTATCAATCCGGCTTCAAAAGCAAGAAGCGATTTCCAAGCAAAACGACCATCATTAAAAAGCCTGTCGAAATCTGCTTGAGGGCTAACGTTGAAATTGTCGAATGTCGCGTCCCTGTTTGCATTTGTAAAATCAGCCAAATAGTCGGTCAAAGAAGACTCCAAATCATTGCCTCTAACGGTTACATCTCGATTAAAATTTCTCACTCGGTTGTACGAAAATCCCCAGTTAGACTGTAACAAACCGGTTGTATTTCCTGCTCGGCTGTTCCAAGTAGGCGAGGACAAAACCAATGCAACATTATTAAATCCAAATCCAAAGAAATCGTCCTGCGCTGTTTGTCCGCCCCAATTAGCATTAGCTCTTTGTGTTGCAATGTTAAAAGTCGCTGTCATTTCGGAGCTTCGGTAAATTCCCAAACCCGCAGGATTGTTTCTGATTGCAGATACATCACCGCCGAGTGCACCGAATGCGCCTGCCATTCCCATATAGCGCGCTGTTCCTATAATGTCGGATTGCGCCATTCTCATTGCATCAAATTCTGTTGCTTGTGCCGACAAACCTGCGATACAGGCAAATGTTATTACTGTTGATAAAAATATTTTTTTCATTTTGTTTTACTTTATATATATGTTTATTG
>Ga0136643_10007785_pt1 | contig 15545 bp, 13 predicted proteins | sample TergutLab28metaG_FD_96883 | JGI IMG/M metagenome (GOLD analysis project Ga0136643, IMG submission 96883) | Labiotermes labralis P1 segment gut microbial communities from Petit-Saut dam, French Guiana - Lab288 P1 (version 3) (version 3) | ecosystem: Host-associated > Arthropoda: Insects >... | reverse complement strand
TGGTGAGTGGTGATTGAGAACTGAGAAAAAAGGGAGGGTGAAGGCGGGGAGAAGAAGGTGAAGGCGGGGTTGGGGGGGGGGGGAGGTGCGTAGTATGGCTGGGGCCGGCTGTGGAGGAGGAGGAAAACCAGGAGTGAAGGTTAACATTAGGTGAGCTGTGAGGCTGTCTGCATTCAAGATGGCAAGGGGCAGAAGACAGTAAACTGCTGGCCTCCGGACTGATGCGGAGGTAGTATTGCAGGTCCTGCGAGGTGCTTCAGGCGGCTGAACGGAGCACCGGCGGACCGGGTAATGTCGTAGAGTCACATGCTACTGTTTGGTTCGTGTAGCGACGCTGTTTCCACTGCTTGTTTAGTTCTGCGCGAATAGTAATACATAATTTCTTTGTTCATAAAGTGATTTATTCAGTCAAACACATCAGTATATAGTCAATAATACATAGTTTGGCTACATGCTTCTGTTCGAGCGAACCATCTTCAGGCAAATACTTAATAAATGGGCATGGTGCGTTCAGTGAGTGCGTACATTATGGGATCCCATATTGTTTACAAGCCAGCTTTTTTTTTAATTCTAAGTTTAAAATCTATGGACTGAATGTATTTTTAAAACATATGTATGAACTGCTTCCATAATAGAAAGATAATTTCTTTGGATTTTTCCCACTATGATACAGTGTTTAGCATAACAATTTTATAGTTTCTCGGAAGGTCAGAAAGCTCCCCACTTTTATGTAATATGATGTAATTACCATGTTGTTTTGACCCTGTTCTATTGAATCCACTTTCCACCAAGGTTACTATTTTTTCCGCCTGCTGTCACCAAGTGGTCTCGCCCATTCATCGTTTTCACAAGCTACGTGTGCGTTTCTCGCTTCCTATGTGCGAGCTGCGTGACCAACCCATCTCAACCTTGGTTTCGTTTCCATAACGATTTACTAGTAGTTGAACTATAAAGGTTGTAAAGTGTTCTCCATTCGGTAGGTTCAGCCTCTTTACCCAGGCATTCAACGAATGCGGTTCGCAGCGCGCTCTTTCTAATCACCGTCTAGTGTATTCTTCATGTAGTCCCAATAAACAGTGCCAGTCGTATACGAGACGTCAATTACAGTTCTTACTTGTAGAACGTATAGAATCTTCAGGTTTATGGTTAGGGGAGGGGAGAGTAACAGGTAAAAAACAATTGGATATTAATATAATGCGGTTCTGAGTTAATTATGAATCAGTATTTTTTATATAAATGCCCTTATCTTGCGTTAATTTTAATACTATACGTTCCATGCATTGTAGAGAAATTAATTTATAAAATCAACTTGATAACGTAACCAAATGCACGCACTATGATGGCGGTATGACGTGTCGTTTTGTAAATTAATTAACATCAGTGAATTTGTTTCGCGGTCCCATTAGACTGCAGTAGTGACGGCCCCCACGCAGAGAGAGAGAGAGCCGCCACTGATTAGTATCTGTAGCGTGCAATGCGGACCGTATGTTTTGCTGCCCCTTCCCTGTAGGGGCTTATGAGAATTTGCTTTCACTAAGCCGCTTGCTTTATCTATATTAGACTCTCTCCTAATGGAAGATGAAGCTGAGGCTAGCTGTGCTGAGGGATTTACCCTAGTAATGCTGCGCTGCCTACCCTGCTGAGAACCCAAGCATCTAATTGCTTGGCAACTCAAGATCGATCGATCATTCCTTCAAGTCTGCAGTGGCTTCATTGATTTAGCGTTTTAAAGCACCGTTTTAACTCTATGTACCACTTGCTGTAACAATAAGAACTGGGGTTTGCCCTGGCAATGCATATATGTGTATAATTTGATACAGTAAACAGGGACTATTTGTCTGAGTAGTATAAGCGGGTTGCTTCTCATAGTGGGAGCGCCTTGTGTTCTCTGTGAATTAAGAACGGAATTTTTAGGCGCGTTCGCAAAATTTCGAAAACAACCCTTAGTTGCATCATGTCTGCCCTTCCGCCCGCGTGGAACAACTCGGCTCCCACCAGACGGATTTTCATGAAATTTGATATTTGAGTATTTTACGAAAAATCTGACGGGAAGATTCAGGGTTCATTAACATCTGACAAGAATAACGGGTACTTTACATGAGGACGATTTTACATTTTCTTTATCATATCTCACTTAAGTCTTCAGCGAATGAGAATTCTTTCGGACAAAAGTTGTAGAAAAAATAAAAACACATTTTGTTAAATAAATATTTTTTTTTAAATCGTGCCGTTTATGAGATAATGTGGAAAAATAGTGTAGAGCCGGACAGGCCACAGATGAAAATATGGCGCATGCGCATTGCATGCTGGATACCTGAGACTACCAACACACACTCACACTCAGCATATGTGATACTCATTGCTATTCCACTGCAACAATTGTTGCACGAACGCGCCTCAGTGTTACGGTGTACGTGCATTGGTTGTCTTGTTACAGCAAACAAATGTGTGCACGCAGGCTGGAATACAGTAGCACCTCTTGTGCTGCATCTCAGAGAATCCGACCAACTTTGGTCGTTATCAAGGAGTTCAGTACGTATAAAAGAAGGTGGAAATCCACAGGAGTACGAATGTGATCGTATAAAAATGGCATATTCATGAATTTGAGATAATGTGATGGAATCCTCCAGTATAATCAAGGCATGTAGCGCACTGATAATTGGGATCATACCAAAGGTTCCTGTTGTGACCGCCACTTCTCAAGTAGTTTATCGCTGAATGTATTTGTTGCGACTTGTCGTCTAGTTTGGTGTACTTTACTGTTGTGATACGTGGCGAATCATGTTCAGAAATGCACAAAAATGACAGAGATTTAATTACGCCCTTTATTCAACAGAAGTCGTGAGGTGACTTTACTTGCTGTTTGTCTTGTCCCTTGCGGTGGCAAGCGTGTGTCGACAGTGCTGAGGGGAAATGAGCGTATGTAACAGTCGCGTGACAGTGCATCCTGTAGAAACTGATTTAGTAATGTTATGAGTTACAAAATACCAAAACATGTAGGTTTTGGAATTTGAAATTTAATTATTTGGTAATTTAACAACTTGCGCGGTCCGTATGTAATTAATACCTTAGTTATGGCGAGTTAGACTGAGCTCCACTTCAGTTCTAATGATATACGTGAACATCCGACGGCAGTTCCATATTTGATGTTTGTCGAGATGTTCGAATGTCGCTGCACGGTGGCACTGACTGACAGTGGCCCAGCTGGGTCGAAACATGCTGCAGATTTCGAAGAAGAATTGTGGTATCCCAGCCTCAGTGTACGCAGTTTGCTAGTTTTGATTGTATAATTTCCGACGTTTCGGAAACTCAGTACCCACCGACAAGCGCACGCACGCACAAATACACACATTTCTGTTATGAAATGAAGACTTTTCGGCACTGAATCTTGGTTGACATTATGTGCGTATCCATTGCATGCACTCGCTTGGTTCAAGTATTGCATTTATGTTAAACCCTTGTCATGCTTCGGTAAAAGTAAGGTAAAAGTAAAGCTCACCCTCTAACAGGCCACGAAGGCCCAGAGGGGAAGTAGAGGTATAGCTCTCCTCTTTCATTAACCTCGGCGCTAGATGGGGTGGGTAGTCAACGCCACGCCCCGGCCGCTTTACCCGGTACCCATTGTATAGGATGCTGGGTGGGACCCAGGGCCGGTCTGGACGAGTGCGAAAAATCTCGCCCCCTCACCGGGATTCGGTCCTCGGACCGTCCAGCCCGTAGCGAGTCGCTATACCGACTGAGCTAACCATGCCTAGTGAAAAGGCAATACGGTAATTAAACTGGAGATGTATATGATATAATCAGTGAAAGGCGAACCTTATGCACTCCCTGTTGATTGGCTAATAATGTGATCAGTGACACTGCAGTGTGGCGTGATCATTACACTGCGTGAGGAATTGGGGTGGAAGGAATCTTGCGGCGTCGCAGTGTACTTCTTCCACCCCTGTGCTCGCACGACAAACCCATTCGCCTAATGTCTTTTTCACACACAGTGAATGAATTGTCAAGCAGAAGCATTTCTCTTATCGAACAAGGGGCGACTTGAAACGCTGCCCGTCAGGGTTCTGATTCTGTCTTCAGTCCAGCGTATTTTCTTCCTTTGTTGAAATTTCTGCTTATGTTTTATAGATCTCTCAGCTCGTTTGTGTTACGGGTGGACAAGCTCCGGCTAGTGCGGGATTATTTCCTGTCGTATACACGTCGAGACCAGCCACCCATTTTCTTTCTCACTTCTCTGGAATTCTTGCTCCACTGGTCATCGGGTTGACCGCTGCAGGAAGCGCGTTGAACTTCTGTTGAAGTCTGGAAGAAAGGGTGTAAAGCTGATGGGGTGAAGCCTGCTGACTAGAAGCGAACAGGGGCGCGATCGAGGGAAAGCGAACTAAGTCGCTTTGATTTGTAACAGTAACTACAGAGAGATGGGCTGGAGTTGGGCTGTATCAAGGCACATATTAACCTTGTTCGTATGGAGCGTTCGTTAGTTTCTGGCCTATGCATGTGGTGATGATAGCATAGTGTTGCGTCGTCTTTTGTTTTACGGGCTCCCGGAAGTGCTGTCTTTGTGCGTCCTGTTAAGATCGAGCAGGTTTTTAAAAGCGAACAGCACCTGTTTGATGGTGATGACGGCCACATGCATGTACAGTAAAAAATGTTTCATCCGTAACTAGATTATCCGGAAATCTGGGTTAACCGGCAAATTTACAAAGGTAAAGTTCGCCCCAGAACAGGCAATGAAGGCCCAGAAGGGGAGCAGAGTTATATCTCTCTCTTTCTTTAACCTCGGCGCCAGGTGGGGGTGATTGGTCAGTACCAGCGTCCACGAACATTTAAAGAAATTCTGCATTGACCTCTGGAATACACAGGGCAATCAAATTCCTGGATTGACAGGAAGATCTTTAAGAATTGGGTTTTCTACATTTTCGTTCCCTCGATGAAAGAATATTTCCGCAAGATTGGCATGCCTGAAGACACCAAATTCATGCTGTCACTTGATAATTGCAACGCACACTCTTGTCAGTTTGAACTGGAGTTGGGAAATATTTCTGTTCTTTACCTTCCTTCAAATGTGGCGCCCCTCATACAACCTATGGACCAAAGAGTTGTACAAAATATGAAGTGTTATTATCGGCGAGACCCACCCCATCTAGCGCCGAGGTTAAAGGAAGAGTAGAGCTCTACCTCTTCTCCCCACTGGGCCTTTGTGACCTGCTCTAAGGTGAACTTTAACCCTTTACCTTTACCTGTATTATCGGGGAGATTTCCTTCTCAAGCCTGTGAATGACGAAGGAACAGTAACAGACTTTAAATGCACTCCCATTATCGGAGAATCAGCTTTCGACGTTGCCTGTGCATGGAATTAATTGAAGGCAAAAACTCTGCGCCAAGCCTGGAGGAGATTGTGACCAGTGGGGATGATTGCTGAGGGTGCTTCGGACGAAGAAGGCTTCGTGGGATTTAATGTTCACAACAGAGACGCGGTTCATGAAATGGTGGTCGGTGTTGGAAAAGATGGACCGCTCAAATTCCTAATGTGAAATATGTCAGGTAGATATGGAAGAGTGGATCGATGCCGATACAGGGATTATAGTGTCACGTGCCATAGCTGATGGAAACTTAATTAATGCTGTTACGAGCCCAGACTCTGAAAGTAAAACTCCTGAGAGCGAATCTACGGACGAAGAAATGGTCACAGAGAAAATTTCTTGGGCTGAAGCTACCAACGCGTATTCTACACTTTTGCAGTTAACCAAACGCCGGCCATGTTACTAGGCTCAGGAGGAAATGCAGCCACATATTTTGCATTCCACTTTTCGGCATAAAAGAAAAGAATGCACAAAGCAAGCAGAAATTCTCCAGATTTTCCAGAAAGCTTGTGAGTCCCCCACGGATCTCCAGTCGTAGCCAGAGGAAGGGCAGTGGGTTCCTGTCGCCACGGCATGGCGCGTCGTCGGGTTGCGGATGGGGGAACGGCCTCCAGTATTGAGGGTAGCTGCGAATATATTGAATTAGTAATCGCGGCCAGCCGACAAGGGGTAGTCCAGCAGCTTGGGGGTTGGGCGAGATGCTAACAACTCCTCACCGTAAAAACTGGTCTTGTTACGGAACGGATACAGGTTCCTCGGGGCTGGACTGATCCTTTGGTACAACCCAAGCAATGGAAAAGAGACATGAGTTTTGGTACATGGAATGTAAGACGCCTGTTTAGGTCAGGGTTACGACAGTAGCCAGGGAATTAGCGAGGCACAAATTAGATTTGGTGGGTGTACAGGAGGTTAGGCGGGACAAAGGGGGCACTGTAAGAGCAGAGGATTATATATTTTTTCTGCAATAGGAAAGGAACTAGCTGAGAATAGGGACAGGTGGCGGACACTTGTGAATGCGGTGATGAACCTTCGGGTTCCATAAAATGCGGGGAATTTCTTGATCATCTGCAAACCGGTTACCTTCTCAAGAAGGACTCTGCTCCATGGAGTAAGCAAGTATGGGAAAGGAAACGAAAGTCATCAATTTGGAACAGGATTTTTTGTGTACATCACAGAATAATATCAGCAGTTAAGGGAGTATATTTTGTTAGTGATAGAAAGTCATGTATAGTTCTGAGGGTCGCTGCTGTAATATGATTGTTTTGCATTTGCCTGCACGAAGTGGGGAGAAAAGTGATGATTCAAAAGACAGTCTGTATGAGGAATTAGAGCAGGCTTTCGATCGTTTTACTAAATACCATATGGAAATTCTGTTAGGAGATTGTAATGCAAAATTAGAGAGAGGGGATATTTTCAAACCGAAAATTGGGAATGAGAGTCTACAACAGGGAAGTAATGATAACGGTGTTAGGATAGTAATCTCTGCCAGATAAAAAAATCTGGTTGTTTTGGGTTGTAACCATCCGTGGGGAAAGTAAAGGCATCGGATTGTGACATGTGAAGTACAGAATAGAGATAAAGAACTGAAGTTAACTATTTCTGATGACGAGTAAAGTTTAAGTTTGTATTATGTTATTTAAGTTGGTCAAGAAATATTATTTACAAGGTAAAATTACGTAATTACCAAGTGAAGATGGTGGCACCAAAATATTTTGTAATTCATTGAAGTGAATACCGGATTGTATGATAAAGAGAGATAAATATTAGCGTTCTGTTTTTTTTTGCATTATCTGTGCAACGTGTTGGGTAAGTGGTGAGGAAATGGGAATCTAAAGTGAAGCAGGGAAAAGAGGACAGCGCAGCAAGTGGCAGACTGGGTTATGTCTGTCCGTGAGGGTGCTAGATACGCCAAGATACACATTAGGCATATTTTGATATCCGGAAAATTCCGATATCCGGCAACCTCTTTCCCCCGGAGACGCCGGATAAAACATTTTTACTGTAATGAGATTCGTCTGCCCTCACATTCGTCAGGGTCCCAGTTATTGGGGCTGATGCTGCTAGTCGTGCCCTTTCCTTTTGTCATATCGTCAGTCATCCCTTCTGTTATACCGTCCTCTTCGTGGTCCTGCTTCTATAGCTTGGCTCACTGTTCGCCGTTTTGAGTTCCATGGAACCTCTGCTCAAAGAGATGTTTAACGTCATTCATATTGCCTCTTGTGATATTTACTGTTTCATGTGCGCCCAAGGTAATTCTGTAAGGCTAAGATCTGGCTGATGGGCAGAATTCTCAACTCCGCTTGACCGTCATGGGCCGTAATCCCATGCTAAAGGGAACTTCTATACTTCTGTTCGTAAACTTTTATTATGTCATGAACTTTATGTCACAAACTGTGACGTTTCTTACGCATGTCCAGTTTTTCGCCGTTTCCTGATTTCAGCTCGATAATTGGCGCTGTATCCGTCTGTGTATCATGATAGAAGGCATTGTCAGTCACAACTACATACATCTTTCCCAACGTGGAATCATCATCTTTTTTAAGCAGGGAGTTTTTACTTTTGCCTTTCAGTCCAGGTGGTAGCTCCCGGTTGTCCGGCAGCGACTGCAGCGTCCGGACGCATTAGTGTGATGTGTCTCCGGCATAGTAAATAGGTATATGTGTTTGTGCGTGCGTGCGTGCACCATTTGTGTGTCGTTCCGGTGTCTAAGTGTTTTGCCCATATCATAGAACGTAAATGTGCACAAACTTTGTCGTGTCTTATTGAGTACAAATTCTTCCCCAAAATGGGGCGTCCTGAGGTTAGGCGGTCAACAGCTTCTTCACGTCATTCACATACGCGTTTTTTACTGTTGTGTCCTTCCTTCAAAACTTTATTTTCAAAATAGTTTGTAGTAATCGCTTGGTCTTGAGCTGCCACTGTTGTACTTTCTGTTTCTCCCTTGATTTCTTCAAATTTTGTCTATCCATACGAATTTTCTGTATCCACCGGTTTTTAGTCTAAGTTACGTGCCAATTGCCCATGCATCCTTTCTCTCTTCGTATTTCCTTTGTCTTCTTTACTTTATTATTATTATTATTATTATCGTTTTAAATTTATTTTTGCTTATTGTTATTATTGTTAAATTTAATGTTCTTAAAATAAATGAAGATATGAAATGTGTTGCAATTCATTAGTTGTTATTGCGTGCTGCTGCTGTTTGTTGTCTTAGTGTCCATAAATCTTTGTCATCGGTTATTAAAATTCTTATGGTCCCTGCCGGCTACGTCTGGATGTTTTGCATTCCATGTACATCTTTTGGTTGTATTGGAATATCAGGCATTGGACCAGGGGTGCCTTTTTTCAATTTGATGGAACAAGAATGCTCTTCATATAATAATAATAATCTAAGTAAAAGCACCCCTGGCTACAGGCTTGGTATTCCAGAACACAAACAGATACTGCAAGCAACCCAAAACACCTGGATATAGCCAGCAGGGACTAATTCAGATGTCGATTAGAATAACGTATTGCGCATCTGTATGGACAGATTACAAATGGCGGCGTTTAATAACAGATGATGAATTGTAATTTGGTTTCATAATAATCTCTTCCTTTGTTACAGTAAAAGCCAACAACAATAATAATAATAAGTTGAATTTATTAACGTGCTGCTTAACAGCACAAGTGCCTGTTGTACAACCAGCACAAAGACACAAAACGCAAAAACGGCACAAACGCACAAAAGAAAACATTTAACAAACAAAACCAATACATTACGTTAGGGAAAGCAATATAACAAATTGCTGGAACAAATGCCTATAACCTGAAAAAAACAGAATAAGTTGATATAAAAATGTCACGGATTAGCGAAGAATTTAATATTATAATAATAATAATAATAGACCAAGAACGTTCTTAAGATGATATGTGAAAGTGCGCGAAAAGGTAAAGAGGGAAGCAAAAACAGCGTTTTTATGAAACTGTGTAAGTTTTAATCGGCTGTTATTAGGTAAAGTTCATACTAGTGCCACGACTCGAAATGTATAACCTACAGCTGACATTCGGGTTCTCACGAAGGTTTCTTCGCCAAGGTGTTCCGGCAGGATCGAAACATGTACCTGGGAGAGTAGACAGAACAAAGAGCTTATTACATGGTGGTGTACCTTGATGGTCTGTCTTTTTGCTAGTTAATAAAATGCATTTTAAAGTTGAAATTTTTACCAGACACAGCAGACATTTAAGTGAGAGGGAGACATTCTGAAACGAGTCTCTGCTTATTTAACTGGAGCTTCCCTGTTCATGTTTTATGAGATTTTCGAAGTGTTTGAGCTGTGCCACAGTTACACTTGCTGTACGGATGTGCTCTGTTTGAGTCCAGCAGTGCCAAAGTTACACATGCTCTCCAGATTTGGCGCATTTGAGGCCAGCAGTGCCACAGTTACACTTGCTGTACAGATGTGCCCTGTTTGAGTCCAGCAGTGCCACAGTTACACTTGCTGTACAGATGTGCCCTGTTTGAGTCCAGCAGTGCCACAGTTACACTTGCTGTACAGATGTGCCCTGTTTAAGTCCAGCAGTGCCACAGTTACACCTGCCCTCCAGATGTGCCCTGTTTGAGTCCAGCAGTGCCCCAGTTACACTTGCTGTACAGATGTGCCCTGTTTAAGCCCAGCAATGCCACAGTTACACTTGCTGTACACATGTAACCATGTTTGAGACCTGGCCCGGAATCGACTTTCCAATCTGCGCACTCTGATGTTTTTCATCTCGTCTCCTAAAACGGACCTTACCATGTGATTTGTACAAGCTTTACTGCAATTTATCGGGCTCTAGTTAGTAACTGTACTCGATATAGAGTTGTTAGATAGTTCATTCAGCTGGGTTGGGATAGTGTCAATGTCGTAGAACAGGGCAGTGTTTTGATAAATTATTTGGAGCGAATTGGGGCGTGTGTAGCGGGTGGCGTTTAAGAACTGTTGATTTGGTAGATTCTTTGGGTGGTTTGTTAAACTTTTAATTAAGAGGCGCCATTTAGAGTGACGTCGGCACTTGAGTAACAAGGGTGTTCCCTCTGCCTTCGCCGACATTGATTAATTGTGGTTATATATGCGTGATCGCCTGCAGTGCCAGTGGTTGTGAAATGTCTGCTGCAGGCACATTTCAGGCAGGTGTAATGTGCATTAACACTGTCTCATTACAGGGGTAATTGTGCAGAAGCGATGCAGAACATACGTGCTGCGTTTGTGCATCAACATTCTGATGGAGCTCTAATGAGAACGTATTGTCCACTCTTATGTCACTTTTTTTTTTTCGGTGGAGTTGGAGTACGTTATTGGACTGCGTGGTATTGGGTGTGTATTGCTTGGTAAGAGACGATAAATTTGATTGATTGAAGTAAGCTGATCGTGGTTGATTTTAAGTTAATACTGCAGCGTGCATCTTGAAGGACCGAAACAGTGACTGTTGCAGGACCGTTGTCTTTCGAACAGCGGTTGTTGCGGCGAAAACCTCGTGAATGAGAGGAAGAAGGACGGAGTTCGGTGCACCTCCGCGTATTGCATTACGTGGTCAGGGCCAGGGCTTGTGCGTGTAGTGGCCACCGGTGCTGGTTAGAGGAAACAGCACCACCGACTTTGGGCTACACAGCGGAACTAGCAGACACAACAGCAGCGCCACTTTGGGTGGTGTCGCCATACATCCTACACTGCACATCAACACACAACCCAGCACAAATAATTGTATAAATATTTTATACTTTAACATAGATTTTAAACTTTTACCTGCAACTTGACAGTTTATATTTGCAAATTGTTTCAGCGTTCTATGCAATATTCCTTCAAAGAACGCCTTCCTGAAGATTGTGGTCGAAACATGTAACAGGTCATGATGTGTATAGTACAGTAAATTTACGTATCTGTATTAGCACTTGTTGGTCCTGTTTCTCGTAATGAATTTGAAATATTCATTTGTACTGTGTACAGTTGTGTTAGTGATAATCAGCGACCTTTCGTTGTATGTATATAGAAGGTAGTTTACACATTTTGTTAAGCCGTATAACGACAATAACCCGCAGAAATTTCTGCTTTGTATTCCGTAAGGCGTGGACACAATTGGCTTGATTGGGCTCAGTAATTTGGAATGTACTTTTTTTTTTATCGCGTACAGATTTTATTTTCTTGTGGCTTAGCACACCGACTGGGGTCTAGGCTGCCTCATTGTTTAGGTCTCTAGATCGCGCACAATTAGACACGCACATACACACACTCACACGCGCGCACACCCGGTAGGACTGCCATGAACGAGTGATCAGCTCGTCGCAGGGGCCGCTACCTGCGCAACACACAGCAAACGAAGTAGAAGAACATCCATGCCTTTAGTGGGATTTGAAACAGCATTCCCAACTATCGAGCGGTCTTAGAACGCACGGCCACCAGCATGTGCAGACGTAATAGCAGTGTGATTAGCAAGTAGTTGATGGTATCGCATGCTGTTGCACATTACCATGTGTTTCTGTACTCATGCATAGACATTAAAACCAACTAATAGTCTATAACGAATCGGCGACATGTTTCGGCGCTTGTGGGCCTTTATGTAGGAGCTTCCAAGAGTATAATGAGGAGCGTACGAACTGTTGATATTGCTCAGGTGAACACACCTGTTCTGTCAGTAGTTTGATTACAATACCAGTGTTTTGTATCTTTTTCTTTCTTTTCTCGCAGCAGCCCCCATTGGACCCGGGCCTCCTCATTCACAAGGTTTCCAGATCACACAGACGGACCACAGTCGGTAGAAGGACTCATTTGGATGAGTTATCAGCTCGTCGCAGAGACCTCTACCTAACAACACACAACACTCACAACAGACAGACATCCATGCCCCAGGCGGGATTCGAACCGAAAATCTCAACAGGCGAGCGGCCGCAGACCTACGCCTTAGACCGCGCGGCAGCTGGGACCGGCGTTTTGTAGCTTACTAAATTAAGTTTACAGTGAAATTGATTAATTGTGACAGAAAGGGCGCTGTTCCTAAAACAGAGTGTCTTGTGTTTATTTTGGTTTTTGTGATTGATGATGGTGATGGTATCGCACTGAATATTTCCACCACCAACGCCTACGGTGTGTTAATTTCGATTTAGATGCAAGTTTCCCTTGGTTTTTAACATGTTTACAGTTGATGACTTTAAATCTACACGAACACGGTGAACGAAACTTGCTCGGCCGCGCCAATTGAGTGAAGGATCCTCCAGAACTCTGCCTACTGCCAGCAAGTAGTATGGCACGCACGAACTTTCAAGTACCCCATGTTCCGCATTTGCAATTTCATATTCTGTGTCTGTGCAGCTCTGAACATGAAGTATACCCCGACGGTTCCTTCGATATACGGCGCCAGTCGGGGTCGCAGCAGTAGTAACAGCTGGTGTTGCAGGAAAGACAGGCAGCAGTATGCATTGGGTGCGCGCGTTTGTATGTGTTAAAGTTACATGTTGCAGCAGTTTCATTGCCTGTGAAGTACACTGTTAGACATATGATTTGAGATCCTTATTTCTCTCTCTCTCTCTATCCTTACTCTCTCTCTCCAGGTGTTCGTCATGAACATTTTTTGAGGTACCCCGCGGCTAATACTGCAAATTCAGCGAGCGCGCAAAGGTTTCTTCCTTGAACGTATGGCAGTTATTCGTAAATCCCAGGCTTTCTCAACTCCATGTGATTCTCGGAAGCTTCCCTTCAGACGTTGCCGGGCACGTGACTTGACTAGCAACGTCTGAAACGCTCTTTTCCACGTACTTCATTGCCCTCCAGTATTGAAGGAATACAGGATTGAAAGGGTGACGATTTTCTTCAGCGTTTGTTTGTTTGAGGAATAGGCATGTGTCTGTAGCCCAGGCTGCCCATTATCAAATGTCACCATGCACCGATGATCTGATCAGCACTTTTCCTCGGTATCACAGTTCAGAATCTACAGAACGGTTCAGGACAAAGCCCCTTAATTATATGCAGCCAAGACTACAGTATAGCCGACATCTGTATAGGCCTTTTAACATTCACAGGTCCGTGCGTCGCTAATACTCGGATATTCGCAGAGTACAGCCAAGAAGATGCAACGTTTCACACTTTGTTTATTTCTGTAAGACGCTGTACATGTTTCAGACGAGTTTTCCGTCCATCATCAGGAGCTCGAAACTGCATACAGCGTCAGGCATGTGTCAGACCGTTACTGCTACTTGCTGCTACCCTGGCCGGCTAGCAACAGGTAAGCAGTATTGGTCTGACAAATACCTGACACTGTATGTGCAGTTTTGAGCTCCTGATGATGGACGGAAGACCCGTCTGACACATGTAGAGCGTCTTACAAAAATAAATTGTGAAACGCTGCATCTTGTTGGTTGTACTCTGCGACTCTATATACGCCGTAAATTATCCTTCAGTATAAAATGGTTGAGTGAAAAAATGAGATCTCATTGCAGTTCAAGTTCCGTATGGTGCAGGAACACTTCTTAATATAATTTTATATACGTATTGCCTGAGGTTGGGCTATGTCGGCCGAAATGTGATGTAAGCAATTTACCACATATACGTTAAACAGCCTTAGTTGCGATAAGCGATTAATTTTTTCTGAATTATTGCGAACAGTTTTTTTTGAATTACCGGAAAAAGGCAAGTTCAATGAAACGGCCATGACGTGTTTGCAGATGGCGTTGGCGTATAGAAAAGGGCGTCGCATACTGCATGCAAGTAGTGAAAGGTTTTAGACGCGAGGCTAAGACTGAAGCCCGAACTCCAAGCAGAAGGATTGTCAACTCGACAGGGCGAACCGAACGGTGTTGACGGCAGTCGCAGACGTTGCTGAGAGCGGAGCGTGATAGCTCGTGTTGTAATGGACGTATCTATGAGTTGTGGACATGTGCTGTCGCCGGCGGGTTCGCCAAATGAAACTCAATGTTAGGAAAGGACAGTGGGCTAGTAATGTCTCCCCCGAGCTGTTTAATTTGCGTAGAAAAATGTATGCCTGTTGAAAGCCTGAAATGGATATATATACAGTATATGTCTTCTTCTAAGTGAGAACCTGTTTTCCTGCTGAATGGTGTGAACGCCAGACCTCAGAGGCCATTAAAGCCACATTCCCTGCCGTTTGCCGTTAATTTATAGCGGGCTTTAAAGTACAAAATGTGAGTTTGTCGGATAGGGATAGAATGGAAAGGTATAGAACAGGGCATAATTGTGTTTGCAATGCTGATTATGATATTTGTGTACGCTGCTCATATCACAAAGAGAAAGACTGCAGAAACAACCCGGTGCTAGTAGGAAGCGTGTGTTTCAGCTTTTGGCGTGTAACCTTTTGATCTGGTTCCTCTTGCCGTCAGACGTACTGTGCCGCGCTCAGACTGTACCATTATCCCTTTATGTACCCATTCATTTTGTTTGTGTGTGGATTTAACCGACAAGTCTTACGTCGTCCTGGTTGCCGGCACTAACTGTTTATAGTGACAGGGTTATAACCTCGAATATCCGAGCTTTGATGCCCTGAAGGCTTGAGTGATTTTTCTCTTTCCCAGAATTTCCAAAGCGCTTTTGGGGCCCACCTAGCCTCTTGGGCAATGGGTAATGGGAACCTAAGCGGCCGAAACGTTGAGGTTGACCAGTAGTCACCCCCCGTCTGATGCGGAGGGTACGAATGAGTGGAGCCGTGCTGCTGCTTGGCGCGGGCGGGTACAACTTGCCCTGTGCCTTGTGTGGAGTCATGGTGCGCTGTGCTCACCGTGTCCTGACAGTGCTGCACAATGTGACAGATTGTGATACACCGTGTTGTCGAGAGAGGCCGAAAATGAAAGTTGTAGCTTTTGAATTTCTTAGTTGTTTGTGGTGTGTGGGCTGCAGATATTGTTGGGCGACGCTTTGTTTTAAGAAAGTGCATATGAAGTAGTAATATTGGACAGATGTGATGCTGGATTACTTTCGCTAGAGAATGCATATTGTGGGCCCGAGTGCTGGGTACGCTAAATTTTATCGGAATCGTTCGAGTAATTCGAGAGATGAAATTTCAGAATGGATACACCGAATTCCCCATTACGCGTTCATTTTATGTACGCTATTCTTCCGAATTTATCATCATCATCATCATCACAATTATTTGTAAACGTGGGAATATTTTTCCAGGTCCCCCCCCTCCCCCCCCCCATATCCTCCTTTCAATCAAACTAAC
>Ga0136643_10007784_pt1 | contig 15545 bp, 9 predicted proteins | sample TergutLab28metaG_FD_96883 | JGI IMG/M metagenome (GOLD analysis project Ga0136643, IMG submission 96883) | Labiotermes labralis P1 segment gut microbial communities from Petit-Saut dam, French Guiana - Lab288 P1 (version 3) (version 3) | ecosystem: Host-associated > Arthropoda: Insects >... | reverse complement strand
GGATCTGGGGGCAGTAGCCCCCTAGTCAGGGGTTCTGGAGGCAGCTGTAATTTTGTACAAGAAATTTCATTTCATATAGTAAAATCTTTTTAAGTTTTGGTACTTTAAGACTATTCATGATGACAACCAATTTATTTGTCATTGCTAATGTAAAACAAATGCGAACCGGCGGTAGTTTTAGAATTTTACTGCCTTTTTTCCAAACATCTTGGGGTGTTGGCATCCTAAATCCAGCAGTTTTTAACAGTTTTCACAATAGGGTTGAGTTTGGCATGATTTTGGAGGGCCTTCGGAATTTCGGGGGGTTTGAACCCCCCCCCCCCCGGTACGCCACTGTTTGTATCTACTATACTTATGTTATTTCCCTCATTTTCATTTACTGTTCAAGTTTATACACTCAGCAGTGAGATAATCTGTTAATACGTTACAGTAGCTAAATTCATTTCCTTTTGGTTACTGTGATTACAGGCACAGTAAAATGAGAGTATATTTTCCTCTTCCCTATGTGGAATTTTAAAAAATTGAGCAGAAAAATTTGTGAAATGGGGGGGGAGTGGACATAACGTGAGTAAGGATTGTTTTAATCAGAATATTCCTGACCTAACTTCAGTAATGTGTGACATGCATACACAGACTACATTATCGCAATTTAATTTGTAAAAATTTGTGCAAATGTTATTAAATTCCTATATATGCCTCTCTTTCTTGTACGTGTGTCTGTATGTATTACCAGGTACATGGGACAGACATTTCAAACGCTGAATAATATAACAGGCACCAAAGACATTCTGCCATAATTTTATCTCAGCTACAGAATGTTTACAAGTTTCATAAAATGGTACATCATAAGGTTGCTTAGTTATTGATATAATAATTACTGTGCTACCTGTTTATGACATCACTATAAGCACAATATATACTGTATATCGTCTTTCTTTATGTCCCTGAATGGTAACAATTCACAGTATTCTTAATGTTTTGTCCATTTGTAACTGCAGTTATTCACAAAACATATCTGCCAGGACTATAACATAAATGGGACACAGTGTGGGGCACTAGTGTATAACAACTTAGGAACCCATATGGGCCATTACTATAATATGATCAGGACCCAGTATTTGCAATACTGTCACTGATCAGGGCCCAGTGTGGGGCAGTAATGTCAGTGATTGGGACCCAGTGTGGAGCACTACTATAAACATGACCCATTGTGGGACAGTATTATTATGACATGACAGGACACCAGGTGTGGCAGTACTTCTACTGATTAGGGCCAAAAGTGGGATAGTACTATAACTGGTCATGACCCAATGTGGTACTGCACTATCATATGATCAGGACCCAGTGTGGTACTGCACTATCATATGATCAGGACCCAGTGTGGGGGCACAAATGTTACTGGTCAGGACCCCATGTGGGGCAGTATTATAACTGTTTGGGACCCAGTGTGGAGCAGTACTATAAATGGTCAGGGACCAAAGTGGGGCAGTTGCTCTAAATCTTATTCACATGCCTCAAGTAACATATTTGCATTATTGTGTGTTTTCTGTTAAAAGTGAAAAAATTCCATGACATTTCCCTTGCTGTATGTGATAGTGCGCCACTGAAACAAGACTCTACAGAACATTACATAACGTGTCTTCCAGTAAGACCTTCTGAGGCAAACAGCCATGTCAGTTTAGAGTAAAGGTTCAAAACTGGTGTAATAACATGTGGCATTACTTGTTACATCCATTATCCTTTCCAGCATTAGGCCTGTTAAGGTATAACAAACCCCAAAATTTCAAAAACTTTCCTGAATTTAATTTTCCCTTTTATTATTATCTTGTATCTTGTTTGTAATCCTGTCATTGCTCTTCCTGTCACCTTCTTCTTTCCAGTTTCTTCTGCATCATTGCATAAATTCCATTGTTTGTGGAATTTTTAGTTCTCTCATAACACCTGGAAAGCAATTAGGAAATCCCATCAATTGGTTACTGGCCAAAAGAATGGTAGGGTTATTACAATTAAGGCTGTGTGCGCCAGCATCACCTCCAGCACTGATATTAAACAGTTATGTTGCTGTAACTCAGGTATCTTTATTGAGAATAGGGTATCACATGGAAGGCAAGACTAACAGATAACTGAGAGAAATGTCACATCCTTTATCTCAAATACTTGGTCATTACTTGTGCAGTGTTCTGGGTCCACAAAGTCACGATGTATACAACGAAACATAAAAAATTGTATATAATATTTGTCATGCCACAGTCTATATTGTACTACAGCTGTGCTTGATTGGGTCTTCTCAAATTCCTTTTCAACTCTGTTACAATAAAGAAATTATACTAAGCAAAATGGCTAAGCACTAGGACTCTGTATTAGAAACTGCAGAAGAATTGAGCAGTTTTGCAACATTCATATGATTTCTGATAGCTAAAGTATATGTATCAGGTTGTGAGGTCGAGGGGTCGGTTCACTAAAATAATAATTACAAAATAAAAAGCGTAACAAAACCAAATACAAGTCATAAACACAAGGTGCAGTCCCACCCACCTGGCTAAAATCCGTCGCCTTAACACTCGGGCCAGGGAGAGTTATGGTACTGAATGAACAACTGGCAATGAGAGGCAAGAGGTAGAACCTCTCTCACAATTTTCTCTGCAGTTTCTGAATATAAGACCATACTTTCTGGTCATTGCGCTCTGTAGCCAAGATTTCTTTATTCTTACAAAATATGTAACGAATCAGAGAGGACTCAACCATTTACTCCCCTCATTAGATTTTTGAATCCATTTATACACATTTGTCTGTCATCGAACCAACAGTTATCACTTCATATGGTTTGATTTATACTGCCTACAGTGCCTGTACCACAGACATGAATTTAATTCCTCATACATTAGAGTAACTTTAAGAAATTGTTTGGAACTATGAAATCTATTGACACATCACTCACCAGTAATTGTAGCATCCTCTGAAATATTGGCTGTCTACCATTCTGCGCGGCATCACATCTCAGATGACAGTAATCTTTATTGAACTCTGACTCTGATATGACATGGCTGACAACTCAAGAAGATTCTATAAATTTTAGTCACAGTGACATCTTCAGGACTCAAATGTATATTCTGTTTGAGAGTATAAACGGTGCTGGAAGGCAATTCTGTCTTTACAAATCATCAGTTTAGCTGTATTACAACAATGCATATGGACGGGAACTGTAACACAGTTACACTCCTTAGAAAGGATAGTTTAGAGCTGGAATGAAAATTGTACTGTATAAATATTTTTGTGTGTTGGTATTCTGTACATTTTATAATTATATTCTTTAAATAATAAATTTTGGATTTTTGGCTATGCAATGTGTTGTTTATTTGTGGGTGTTGTTACCTGGTGTTTCATTTCTGTCACAAAGCACATAAATATCCATTGTTTCAGAGAGACTGACCTACTCTCTGACTGAGATTTATATCTATCTTCAGTCTATTCAAGTGAACTCAAAGGTCAACTACTACTATAATAGAAAACATTCACTACAAGCATTGATAATGCAAGATCTTTTGTCCACAGTGATTATCTAAAACATAAAGCTTAAAATACATAGGTAAATCTGTTGTTTTAAATGGGTGTGAAATTTGGTTTCTCACATAAGGGGAGAACATAGGCTAGAGGAGTTTGAAAATAGGGTGCTGTAGAACATAATTGGGTCTGAGAGGGAGAAAGTACTAAAAGGCTGCAGAAACTTGCATAATGAGGAGCTGCACAATTTGTACTAATCAATATATATTTTTAGGGTGATAAAATCAAGGATGATAAGTCAGACAGGACATGTGGCATGTAGGGTTTTGGTGGACAAAGCTGAAGGAAAGAGACAACTTGGAAGACTTATGCATAAATGGGCAGATAATATTAAAATGAATCTTAAAGAAATAGGATGAGAGGGTATGGAATGGATTAATCTGGCTTAGAACATGTGGTGGTTCATGTGGACATGGTAATTGAACCTTTGGATTCCATAAAATGTGTTGACTTCCTGAACATCTGAGGAACTATTAACTGCTCAACAAGGCCTGTTATATAGTCAGTTCATTTGTTTGTTGTTACTGACAGTATATGAAACACACCACTGGCATGAGTACTCAACTAATAACCACAGTACCTTGCAATAAATTATAGCAGCTATATCCAGTTGCATGTTTTTAAACTGGATAATAGTTTTATTTATTCTGTCTTGCTGTTGTCCATTGTCCTTGATCTTCTCACTTGCACACAGCACATGAGATATATTAGAGACAGCTGGTACAGTAAGTGAAAAAATATGTATGGGATTCTGTTTTTAAGAATAATCCGATACAAAATATGTTTAAGAACAGATGTCACCTTGAAACCTTGCAGAGTAATTCTGCTGAAATCTGTTCTGTCACGTAACTGTTATCACAACAACAGCTGTGCAAGACCAGCATGTTTCCACACAGGATTATATGCTTGTTTCATAAGGAATTATCACAGTAATGCTGGTGTATATGGATTTCATCCACACAAGAAAAACACGTGGGAAGGTAAGCAAAAAACAAAGTGCTTTCCACAGATATGTGTAAGACATTTTTCTGTCTAATAATTCACTAGAATGTATAATTGACATCATGTTAACATTGTTCCTAATGCATACATTTTTTGCTGCTGCATTTCTGCCACTGATGTAAAAAGGCATGGTTTCTTGCTATCAGAGAAGGCAATAAATTACAAATGGTTGAATATAAAGTAATAAAGGAATAGTACAAAACTAGGTTAGATGATGAAAATAACACTTTTAATAATATGTCAGATCCTGCAGGTAAAAATGATTCCCCAGAACATACTTGGGCTGTCAGCCACATTATAACTGTGTCAAACCAAGCTTGAATGCACAGAAAATAACAAAGGCAGTGAGAAAAAAATTAACAATAGACTCCAGGCAAGGTTATGTTGTACTAAAAAAACAGGATGGGTAAAAACTGAACTTGATTCAACACTGTGGGAGATTAGGAGGCTAATGTGGAAGAATAAGTGAAGGATGTACTGAGAAACAGAACAATGAGTGGTGGTTCCTTACTGAGAAAGACACCACACTATGCTAACAGCTAGCAGTTCCTTACTGAGAAACACACTAGGAGTGGGCTAATAATGACTTGTGGCTCATTACCACTTCAACCCTGATGATGGAGATTGAGGAGGTCTCCAAAATGTTACATTTCAGGCCAGCTATGATGTGACACACACTCTAAGAACCTGTGAGAAAATCTGTGCACTATGAAAGCTTCAAGCCTTATGTAAAAAAGAACTGATCACTAGAAAAATATACTGAGTGTATATTTACTATGTGACACAAGCTTATGAAAGTAATGTAATATAATGCAGAGATGACCTGCTGGTGGCCCTCAGGTCGCGATCAGCCCACAAAGGAATATCTTAACCATTACTGCCTAGCTGTTAATATACAGAGAGCCAATGATTTGAAATGCGAGCAGGTTCTATTCTTGATGTGTCATTGGGATTCCACAGATACATAAAAATTGAAGATAACATGAAATATTTCAGTTTCATGAGGAGCTGCATTTGAAGGACAGCAGTAGTTTTACAGGTCACTGAAAGTCTTCAGTCCTTGTCACAGTAAACATTGTTTCTTACAATAACTGCTTACACAAGGCCTGTTTTAGGCATGCTGGGACCCTAACCTATACCGAGATCATGGCTTTGTAACAGCAGAAAGAATATCATCCGGTACCATGGCTCTTTCCCCATGATGAAAGTATCCTGCACCTGAAACAGATCATTCACCTCCACTGAGTGCTGAAGTTAAGACTGAATGAAGTTGTACCTCCACTCCTTCATATATGTTCATGGCGTGATGCTCAAACACAGGGAAAAAATCTATCTTTCCTTTGTACACCATCTGATTCTTCTCCTCTCCTATTCAGTGCTTGTACAAATCCTTCCTTCCACTGTTTCCTTGGCCATCCTGTTCTATTTCCCAGCAGGGGCCCAGTAAATATTCCATTTTACCATCATCTTCTATGTGCATCAGATGCCATTAACTCTTTCTGAACTTATTCTTCTTCTTATTTCAGTTTGTATTATATCCATTCTTAATAATTTTCAACTTGTCTCAAGTAATTTCCATTCCATGATGTAAGTAAAGTAAAAATTTGTTACTGCACTTGTTTTTTGAGCCTTCTATAAAATGGAAGACCCAAGCTGTAGTTTATTCAGCTCAGTGTAAATCTGATACTGGATGTGTGAATCTGTCTGTTTGTGTGTGTGTGAAGAGTCTTCTACTTATTATTATGCACAAATTCTCTTCCTGAATAACATAAGTGTATAGTTCATATAACAGATAAACCTGTGCCCTTTCTTTGCAGTCTCTTCTGAAGCACTGGAATCCAGGATAAAGCAGAGTAATTTCTATCGATTCGTGACAGCTTACCGTCAACACGGACATAAAAAAGCAAACATCAATTCTATTGCCATTAATCAACAAAGGTTTGTTACATTTTTTCACAGAATAAAATAATACAGTACAAACCAACAATGCACCTTTTCTAAATGAATATTTTAATTTTTTGACGTCTTCTACATGTTTCAAAACTAAGGGTTCATCTTCAGGAAGACGGTTGAAATTACAATAAAAGCCTTTTATTGTAATTTCAGCATGCGAAACATACTGTATCATACCATACCCGTATATAAAACTGTCTTCCTGCAGATGAACCCTTGGGTTTGAAACATGTAGAAGACATCAAAAAATTAAAAATCATCATCATCATAATAAACATCAAGGATAGGACCCTTTGATCCGTTCCGTCTCCAGAGTTACAGCTGCTTGCGCCAACGCTTCTTTTGTCTTCCAGTTGTTCTCCTTCCTTGTGGTCTGTAGTGGTATGATTTCAAAGGGATTCAGTTTTGTGGCATTCTTTGCAAGTGTGAAAGCCAGTTCCATCTGTATTCATCTATCTTGTCCAGCATGCCTGTAATCCGTAGTTCGCGGTATATGTAGTCATTTGTTTTGTGGTCATAAAGGGTGCAGCCTGCCACAGGTCTCAGTAACTTCGTTTCTGCCGCTTCAATTCTTCACTTTGTAAGGCTATTAAAGTCCAATTTTCTGACCCATATAAAAATGTACATAAAACTAGTGTGTTGTATATTTTCAAAATAGTTTCTGTTCTCACTTTCTTAAAAATAGTTCTTTTAATAGTATGTATTCATTGTAAAAATTTTGCTAATTTAAATTCTACATCATTGGAAAATTGGTAAGATATACTGCAACCTAGATAAGTAAATTGGCTAACTTGTTCTAGTGTTTCATCATTTATAATAATTTTTATTCTTAGGTGAACCCTTCCAACGAAACAAAATACTTTTGTCCTTTTTCGTAAAAAAATTAAAATATTAATTTAGGAAATGCACATTTCGTTCACTGATATTGTATAATTATATTACAATGCAAAGTGCAGAAACATAGAATAAAATAATATTCTTACAATAAAAGCCAACAAGACGGACTGTTTCTCAAATGTATATTGGTAAAGAACTCTATATGTTTCAGACAGATCTACTGTCCATCATCAGAAGTTTCAACACTGTACCAAAATAAGTTTGAGAAATAGTGCATTTCGTTGGCTTTTATTACAAGAATATATCACGATGCATGGTCTTCTGAATGTCAAAATAAAATAATACTTCCTGAAACTCACTTTATATTTACACAATACTTAACTTCATATAATGTGCAAAATTTGTATCAAATTCTGTGTATTATACAATCGTAACAAAATGGGACATCACATGTTACTTTCTTTGCTCCATGAAGCAGAGTCCATCTTGAGAAGCTACAAAGCTGTTGGCTAGCCAAGAAATTCCCTGCATTTTATGGAACCTGAAGGTTCATTTCTGCATTTACCACGGCACAGACCGCCACCTGTCCCAATCCTCAGCCAGATCAACCCAGTCCTTGCCCCTCCATAGGAACTAAATTTTTCATCAACAACTGATCTGCTTGTATATTAAAAAAAAAATTTGAAAATTAGTGGAAAAAGTCTGTCTTAAGTGTAATTACGGTTTGTATATTATAATGGGAAACTGTTACATTCTAGTTATTGGTTAATTTATATAACCTGCACTAGTTAACATGCTACTACAGTCAAAGATTAGGCAGTATGTAACAGACACCAATTTCCTGCAGCAGCCATAAACTGTGTTATGAGTGTACAGAAGACATGGTATTCACAACAGAAGAAAATTGTGTTGCAGTTCAGTACCCGAGATTGAACTCCGCCATTATGGACTCAATGAAAATGACAGGTTTTCATTCAGTGGGATTCTGTACGTACCTGTTGCTGAGGGTACAGTGGCTGATGCAGTCAGTTTCCTGCAGAAGACTTACAGTAACAACATGAGTGCTGAATTCACTTATCTTGAGGTATTTGTTTCATATATCATATCATGTGTTTATTTTCCTTCTGTAAATCCATACAGGATTACATAGTCCATATGGATATGGAATTTGTCATATTTGTCAGGATTAAGGGGTGACATCAACACAAGTGTGTACAACAATCACATGGTTATTTAGTATGATAAATATAATAAAATAGGACAATATAGATTGTTTAGTGTAATATAAAATATGATACAAATAAAAAGCAAAACTAAAAATAAAAATAGTGGGGTAAGTTAGAAGCAATTAGCGTTACTCTTTAAGTAGGAAATTTTCCTTCGTTACAGATAGTGGTTGGATATATACTGACATGTTTATAATAACAGACTTGTAAGTAAAGAGAAGGAACATTTGTCCCAAAGCCCTCATGTGTCAACTGCATCAACATTTACAGAATTAGACCATTCTTTGAATGTCCATGGTTTTAAGTTGTTCACCACATACATGTAATGCAGGTAACTGAAGTAAGGTTCCTGCCACTATTATTTCAGAAAGCATAGCTACTATCATAATTCAAAGGTATGCTTGTCATTTTTTTAAACTCTAATACATTTCTTTCTCTCTCTGTCTTGTATAGTTTAGACTTGCATTGAATTTTTTCTCAGAGACACAATACTGCAATGCCTTCGATAAACCACAGGCAAGCATCAAACTGGATTAAAGTCTTCTGGGATGTAAGCCTACGTTGTTGGATAAGTGGTTCCTGGTGTTCCTTTGAAATTACTGGACCCACTTACCCAGTGATGCAGTGTCACATCCCAGAAGACCAGATTCTTCAATTACACTGCTACAGAAACCTTGTAATTTACAGATCTACATAATGTTTTGAATACAAAACTATAGAAAAGTAAAAATTCTTGGTACAGACACCAGTGATGCCTTATGCTACAATACCTTAAGGTGCATCTTCTCTCTACTGCATGAATTTGTGAGTAAATCACCAAATTTCTGTTCCACCGGGCGTTCCCAGTAATCATGACAGTTCAGTGTCTGAAGTAGCAGCACTCAGCCTCACAGCTAACACATAACAGATTCACATTTTCTTTCTTGACTTCTTGTGCCTTATCATTTTTACCAGATCTGACTAAACTGTCCATATCATTACCATATACCGCAGAACAAATCCCTGTGAGCAGAATTTGAAAATTTTCAGACAGCAGAGGAAGTGGAATGGTTTGCCGAGAAAACGGAACAGTCGGTACAGGAAGACCTTGACCACAACACAAGAAGAAAGCTGGCTAAAGAAATGTTAAAATCACAGGTGCTTGACAATTTTCTAGCCACAAAGTTTGTAACAGTTAAGCGGTATGGAGGAGAGGGTGCAGAGAGCATGATGGGCTTCTTCATGGAATTCCTCAGTACATCAGCCAATGGTACATAAAAGATAAAGACCTGTAAAGATGCTATGAATAGAAGATTTAAAAGAATGAGGGCTATGCCATAAATAACGCCCTGATTTTTTCTCCCCTTCATAATGGCAGTAAAGACAGATAATGATCTGCAACTTTCACACAAACCCTAACTTCTGAAATATATTATAAAAGAATTCAATTCATGGAAAGAACAATCTTCAGGGATGTCATGTCACATACTTGAAACAATGGTACCAACATTTTAGAGCAGTAGGTTCCCCTGAAAAACTGGTGTCCATCTACCTCCTCTATCATGAAGATAAAGGCAGCTGGTTCCTCTGAAGGAATGGTGTGTTTACCACACTACACAGTATCACACCCCAGAAGGCAGTAATTCATATTTGCCCGTAACGCAACCCAATCACATCTGACACCGTACTTCAACAACACCTGTTTTAAAATTATCTTTACTCTTCTTTCTCGGTCTTTCAAGTGGTCACTGTTCCAGAGATTTTCATATCCAAAATATTAGGTTCCTATCATGTTGCCATCCGAGCTGCATGTGCCGTCTATCATAGTTTCCTGATTTAGCACGGACTCTTAAAAATCTAAGATGCAGCATGAATGAGTAAATCATTATGACCTTTGTTACAGAATATCCCTGATTCACTCTTAACTTACACACTTTGGTCCCATGTATCTTTCTTGGAACACCGTTTCCAGATATTTACAACCTGTGTTCTTCCGCCAGACATTTTCTATGTCCATACACAAGAAAGGTAATATGAAGTTAATGCATAGGAACTTGCAATGACTAGGAATTCTATGCACTGATAAGCATATTACCCAGTGATAACAGATCTGAAGAACTGTAAATGGGTGACAACTAAGTAACTGACTTACTGACTGAAACTGACAGACCAACCCCTCAACCATCCAACCAACTCCATGGAGCAGAGCCTTTCTTGAGAAGCTAATAATTCCTAAGCTGGTCAAGAAATCCCCACATTTTTGGAGCCTCAAGGTTCGTTACTGTGTTCACAAGAGCCTGCCTCTCATCCCTATCTTGAGCCAGTTGTATCCAGTCCATTATGCCTCATCATATTTCTTTAAGATCCAATGTAACTGGAAGAAACTCAATGAATATCTATCTTTAAAGATCTTTATGGTCCTTTCTTAAACCTTTGTGTCAATGCAGAGGTAATAACTTCAAAGAAACTGTGACTGTTCTGTTGCCATTACTCCAATTCCTTTCCTCAGCTCTGTGAAATAATGTGATAAAAATAATAAGTGTCATTCTGGCAGCCACGCAATCTGCTGGTCACAAACTGCTTTCTGCATGTTGGAACTACTCTGCATGTTGCTGTGCAATGTTGACAGACATCAATTCACTCACTTGAGACACTTTTTTAACCTATCTCCTCTTTCTTCTAGCATCATTTCCACTTTAAATGGGCCAGTAGCCATAAAATTTCCAATGTCCTTTCTTCTCAGTCTTTCCTGTTTGACTTCTTGCCAGCTCTTTCTTAGCCTCCTGACGGTTTCCAATATCTGGATTTCATACATCTTTCAGCATTGTTACATAGGATTCCTTCCTTTAAAATCTAATGCCTCTGTCAACATACTTGCTATATTAAATTCCAATTACCTAATGGAAAAGTAACCATTGCTCTTCCATTTCCAATACCAAATTTATTTTCCAACTTGTCTAGAAAACTGGTTCTATTGCTTAACTTTTGTTTGTAAGGGTCCATTACTGAGAAAGTTGACTCAAGTAATAAACACATCTGACTCATGTCCAGGCGGTACTTGGTTCAAATCTCAATCTGGACATCAACTATTCTGAGAATTTTTGCACTTCTCTTGTCTTTCCACACAAATGCCATTACAGAACCCCAAATTAAGCCACGACCACTTCCTTTCACATCCTGTCCAATTCATTATTCACAAATCTTGATCATATAATGCTGTATAGTCTGATCTATTGGCACCATCACGAAATAAACCACAAATAAATAAGTAAATAAATACTGGCCCACTCTTGGGCATTAAATGTTTTATATCTGTTGTAAATTTCACAAGCTGGCGTTGAAGAGGTGGTCATGTGCATGCCTCATCGTGGGCGACTCAACCTTCTTATTGGAATGCTTCAGTTCCCACCAGCCAAACTCTTCAGAAAGTTGAAAGGGATTTCTGAGTTCCCAGAACACGTGAAAGCTACTGGAGATGTTCCAAGTCACTTTAGTAAGTAAAATATATATTTAAACTCAATTAAAATGCATTAAAGTCCTCTAACACTACGAGATACATCAAAGTTGTGTTGGATACTAAGGTTTTAGAGAAATTTTATGTTTCTATCATCAGGATCGATGCATACATTGACTGTAAATTGCTGGCATGTACGTGCACACATGCATACACAATGTACCTCAATTGGTCAGTGTAATAAGTCATCCTTATTGGTCTCTGGAACGTTACTTTTTAACCAACTTTGATGTGGCCAACAGCTTGACTGGATTAAAGTCAATTTATTAACATGAAAACTTCAAATCTTACAAAATTAAAGATATTGGCATTTCATCCTGCACTAGTATTTTAAGTAATACCTAATTATCATTAATTTTTCAGCATCTTCTGTTGATCTTGCCATTAATGGCAAAACAATTCATGTGACAGTGCTACCAGGACCTTCTCACTTAGAGGTAAGGGACTGCAATGAGTAGTGATAATGTTGTGAAGTTTGATTTTCCCTGTCTGCATTATACACATACTGCTACACTGTATTTAACAAACAACCTTATGCTTAATACAATACAAAATTACATTAACTGCACAGTGTGTATAACACAGAGTATGTATGCAGGTTTCATTCTTTTGCCCGCACAAATCGGTGCCAGGAGAGTCAGGATAGGCATCCCATTCCTCTGTTATTATGTAACAAACCAAGAATGGTACCAATTTTTGGACTAAGTTAGGCATGTCTGCATAGATTATTATAGTCCTGTATTCATAAAAGGTATGTCTCTGTCTTTCAAGAAGTAGCAACATAGCTTCACTTATTTCAATCAGAAGTATTACAAGTAATGTACCCAATCAAGGGCTTCTTTTCTATAGCGAAGGGTTTCTAATTGGATCAAGTCCACTGATAGGCTATCAGGAACACAGAAGTTGACCTTCAAATTTTATAAACAACACAGAATTTCCTGACTAACTGATCGATTCAGATTCATTCTCAAAAGGATTCTAGTCAATGGTGTTACCTAAGGTTATTAATTGAAGATAAGTTCCCCAAGGCACAGGACTGCACCTCTAGGATATCTGTGCCTGTTACTGAACAGAGCATTTAGACTATAATATCGCAGTGTTTAATTACTGACTAAGTAAATATTATGACTTACAGGTGGCAAATCCAGTGTCAATGGGAAAAACAAGGGCTCGACACCAGTCACTAAAGCAGGGGGGATATCAAAACCAGTTGATACAGGAAGGACATTCTGCCGAGTGGAGTGACAAGGTATTAAACTTGCAGGTGAGTGCACTAAACTGGTTGTGTGCAATTTGCATGCCTGTATATTATCCCCTCATAACACAAGAGGACAATCAAATGTGCAAACTGTATGTTATTACCATCACCACTACTTTTATTTTAAAGGTAAATGGTCAGATCTGACTGTGATTTCTCATAAAATATTATCTGGGTCATTAAATCCGAAGAATGCGATATGCAGGGCATGTGGTCTGTGCATGTATGAGGGGGGAGCAAACACGGTTTTGGTAGAGAAACCTGAGGGAAGAAACACTTGGAAGACCTAGGCATAGATGGGAGGATAATATTAATATGGACCTTTAAGATATAGTATGGGAAGTGGCCTGGATTCATGCGGCTCAGGATACAGACAAGTGGCAGGCTCTTGTAAACATGGTAATGAAACTTTGGTTTCCATACAATTTGGGGAATTTCTTGACTAGCTGAGGAACTGTTAGCTTCTCAAGAAGGAATCTGCTCCATGGAGTTAGTTAGTATACACACACACACACAATTCTATACATAATATTCTTATAGTGATAACACAAAAAAGGATGAGATGGGCAGTGTCTAGTACATAATAGGTACATATGAAACATATGCTTCAATTTGGCTAGGAAACCTCTTAGGATGAGATAACCTAGGAAATAAACAATGAACAAGTGAATGTGAAAATGTGAATTAGCGTGGAACAAGGCTTCAGCAAAATCATGCAGTTTGGTGGACTGGCACCACTAAGCCAGAAAAAACCTGCCACCCGTCTACCAAACACCATAATGTCACATCTACACAACCATGAAAAACTAGAACTGAACAGTGATGATGACAGCCATTATCCGCTCTCTATGAAAGATCCAAAATGATTGAGACTTTTATGTCATCAGATTCATGGTGATGCAGCTTTTGTAGGCCAGGGAGTAAATCAAGAAATGCTAGAACTGAGTATGGTTCCACATTTTGAAGTTGGAGGTTCAGTTCATTTGGTTGTCAACAATCAGTTGGGCTTCACCACACCAGCGGACAGGGGACGATCATCCAGATATTGTACCGACCTGGCTAAGATTACCTCAGCTCCAGTTTTACATGTCAATGGAGTTTTTCCTGAAGTAGGTTGCTATATGCACTTCAAATTTTACAATAATAGAGCAGAAATTAAGTCTCAGTATGAACCTAGAATATAACACAGGCAATGTTAACACAAGATATGAACAATTTTCTCAAGTAATACTTTACAGCTTGAAGATTCAAGTCCTCTGGAATGTTACACTGTACCAACTAGTTGAACTGCTTGATCCTTTAGATAAGGTGCCATGATCTTTGAAGTGTCAGCAACTATTCACCAGTCAATAGGTTGAAACTTTTCAGAACACTTGATTCTTCAGCAGCACAGCTGTGAGAACCACAAATCTCAAATATTCAATCTTCTTACACATAGAAGGTTATGTCACAATAATCTATGTGCAGCTATGTATTAAAATGTCTTTGTTTGTGATACACTGTACCCTTTCACCTGTCTTACATACAAAAAACATACTTTCCAGATGGTGGTGAAAGCAACTCGCATTGCTTGCGAATACCAAAGAAAATTCCGCAAAGATGTATTTGTCGACCTCAACTGTTACAGACAATGGGGCCACAATGAACTAGATGACCCCACTCTTACAAATCCAGGCATATACAACATCATCCAAGCTACGAGGTAACAACAAAAGCATATCACAAAATAATCAATGAGGGAACATTTTCGTAAGAAGTAAATGAATGTATCAAAAACCAAAGGGGAATATAATGGGGTGACTTTTTAGACAAGCATATTTTTATTACAAATGCTGTATTCTCCATTTCAACTTTTCACATCAATCAGTTGCCTCCCATTCCAATGTAATTTTTCTGTACAGTGTGGGCCCAATCTTAAAAATAACGTTAATTTATCAGTAAGACATCAATTAAATATTCGTATTCTAAGTACAGGGTGATTAAAAAAGATGGACTCATTTTAACCGTATACGGCGCCTCAACACACGCCAGACAGTTGGTTGCGGTATTCCAAGTTCTCTGCTCGCTCTACGGGTTGACTTGCGTGGGCTACGCTCAAAACTCTCTTGAATTCGTCTCACCTTCTCCTCTGATATACGAGGTCGGCCGGAGCTTTTGCCTTTACACAGACAGCCTATTTGCTCAAATTGGTGATTCCAACGACAAATGCTCTTCC
>Ga0136643_10007782_pt1 | contig 15547 bp, 6 predicted proteins | sample TergutLab28metaG_FD_96883 | JGI IMG/M metagenome (GOLD analysis project Ga0136643, IMG submission 96883) | Labiotermes labralis P1 segment gut microbial communities from Petit-Saut dam, French Guiana - Lab288 P1 (version 3) (version 3) | ecosystem: Host-associated > Arthropoda: Insects >... | reverse complement strand
CACACAATGTGTGTGAAGTGTATTGGGCACACAATGTGTGTGAAGTGTATTGGACACACAATGTGTGTGAAGTGTATTGGACACACAATGTGTGTGAAGTGTATTGGGCACACAATGTGTGTGAAATGTATTGGGCACACAATGTGTGTGAAGTGTATTGGACACACAATGTGTGTGAAGTGTATTGGACACACAATGTGTGTGAAGTGTATTGGGCACACAATGTGTGTGAAGTGTATTGTTCAACCCCCAGCAGGAACAAAGGCTTCGGGCGCTTCGTGTGAGGAGATTATTAGCTTACGAGTTGCACATTTTTGGAACGAACTTTAGAAGTTACAAGAACGAACTTTGCCTTCCAACTACAGAACCCCAGCAAGTTTGCTCAGCGGTAGCGCTCTTGACCTTGCTGCTTTATATTTGTGACACTGACAAGGAAGGCGAAGTACTTCCGCGTGTAACACGCTATATGTTAAGTAAAAAAATTATGAAGCAATTCTTGAGTTCACGTGATTTAGTACTGAAAAATGAGCGATCGATTACAATTTAAAGTGACAGCGATTTCAGTCAAAGCTCCAGTGCGCGAATTACGTATAAAAATAAAGATAAAATTGTCTTTGTGCTTAATTTGGCATCTCAATATGGAAGTGTGTGGGGGGAGTGGAGTTGCTCCACGCATTCTTAACCTCTGACTTAGATAGAGGCGAGTGCTCAGCTTCACATTCTTGACTACTTCACCACCTGGCAAACGAACGGGTGCAGACTGAATAGGAGACTTGGTTGTTCCAGCCTGAACGCTTTACGGAAAAGAAAAATTGTCGTAACTTTTTCAGAAGCGGACACAACGCTGTCCGGCGTTGGCCTAGTCATTGTACGGACTTTACTTGCTCAGTAGCTGTTATTAGTGCAGTTCCGGCGAGTTTACACAGCGCAGCGTACTGGTGTTATATATGGGGCTATCAGAAATGAGATTATGGGATCGTAGCCTTATTTTCTTCTACCCGCCCACGTGACAAGGTGATTTATTGCCTTGAAAAAGACGTGCCTTTAGTAGATGACTAGGAATTACAGTCATTTTGACGGTAATAGTATAGTGACTTCATATTTACTCATTACGGGTGTCGAACTTGAAATATAGAGCATATTGAATCGTATATTTTAATATGTAGAGTAAATACACAGAAATGTCTGTGTCGTGGGGCAGGCCATGTTCCTTTTCTGCAACGATGTTAGTTCGACAGTTACCTCAAAATTAAAAAGTCGGAGAAAAACAAGAGGAGTTGCAGGATGTTCTGTAATATAGAGCTTTCTCAATGCGTCATTTAATATTAGTCCCTTGAAGTAACAGTGGTTACTGTACTTATAATCTGCTGCAACGTTAAAACGTACACCTCATTGTACCCTCACGGTGTATTGATGTGTTTCAGCGTACTCACACAGTAAAGAGTGACTATTCTCTGAACACTTGGTCTACGTTAAACGCAGTGTTTTTTTTCTGTGAGGGAGGAATTAATTTTTTAAGTTAAATGGTCGAACACAAACTTGTTTCACTTAATGTTCATATATTGTAGTCGAAATATATCGATACAGAGCTGCCCACACTGCGGATCCATTGGTACTGACCGATGCACCGAAAATGTTTTCTGTTTTTGTGTTATTTAAATGATAGACCAGAAGAATTACGAATTGACTCGATGTACCTTGAACATGTCCAGTCCTACAAATACCTGTGATCAGCTGTAAATAGTGATAACATAATGGAAAAAGAGATCCAATATAGAATAACACTTGGCAATAAAGCATATTATGCAAACCAATTTCTCTTTAAAAGTAGATTGGTCTCCAAGAAATCAAAATTGAAACTGTACTGGAGTGTTGTAAGACCAATAGTACCGTATGCCTGTGAAGTGTGGGTATTGAAAGGAACCGTAAAAAGCAAGTTAATGTATTTGAAAGGAAAGTGTTAAGAAAGATCTTTGGTACTACAAAAGAAAGAGATGGTACGTGGAGAATCAAAACAAACGATGAATTAGATGAATTAATAAGACATAAGAATATAATAAATCACATAAAAGCACAAAGATTAAGCTGGTGTGGCCATTTACATCGAATGCCGGAAGAGAGAATGGTAAAAAGAAAAGTGTATAAGTGGAAACCGATGTCAATAGGACCACAAGGTAGACCAGAGAACAGATGGGAAGATGACATAAGAAATGACATGAAGAAACTGAAAATAAAGAATTGGATTATCTGCATCTAGGATCGTAATAAGTGGAAACCTTATGTTGAGAGGGCCAAAACATTCAAAGATTGAAATTGTAGCGCCTAAAGAAGAAGAAGAAGAAGAAGGAGAAGAAGAAGAAGACGAAGAAGAAATGTAATTTAAATTTTAGTCACATGGAAATGTGTTCAGTATAACTAATGCATACTAAACAGGTTTTATATCATGTTTATGTTAATTTATGTGCATTGTATCGTTTTTGAGAAAAATTGATGAGGCTATTTTGAGATTTGTAGGAACTGGTTATTGTTTGGTAGTATAAATCGGGAGAGGGAAATAGGATAAGAAGCGGAGAAGGAGAGAATTTGAAATAGGAGAATAAGATGAAAGTGGAACGTTTGAAAAGTGAAAGAAGAAAGTATTCCACAGTTCTTAACAAGGAAATGAAGGAGAAACGAAGAATATGAAGACTGCAATTTCAATAGAAGCAGCGAGATAGAAAAAATGGCACCCACATCGAGGGAAGAGATCTTGAGGAAATAGAGTTTCACGGCAGATAAGTAGTTTTACCTGAAGATGTAGGCAGCAGTTTTCTCCGGAACGTCAGTGTCAATCATACCAGGGGGCCCCAATGTTCCAGCCAGGAACGTGAGAGTCTGAAACCTCAGTCTGCAGATACAGGTATATGACAGCAAATCGGCGTCGGTTCGCGGACCCATGTTTGAGAACTATTTGACTGCATGCACGAAAATGTCACCTGTTGCAGAGCCATCAGATAGTCATCTTCATGAACTCCTACCTTTTTATTTGTTGCCTACAGAGTTCCGAAGATATGCGACAGGATTAAAAGTAGAATTCCGTCAAACGTCTGAACTGAAGATGAAGAATATCCAGGGGCTATCTGCTGGATGAAGCATTGTGTGAGGGGAAGTTTAGAGACCTCTCTGGGGAGTCGTAAGTGGTCAGTGCCATTGAGGCTAAACGGTATCTCTAGGCGGAATCACGTTACACCCAGGGAACTTTCATCAGATATATGCAATCGGATACAGGGTTTTGTGTCCTGCCGTCGTAATCACCATTACGTTGCGAGCGTCGCATCATGATTTTTGAATTATGACCGTTCTAATTACTATTAGCGAGACACCAGTCATTATTAATGTCATCCATTATTATGCTATATTACTACTACTACTACTACTACTACTACTACTACTACTACTACCACCTCTTTCTGTATAGATATACTACTGTATAAATTATAGCATAAAACCCCTCTTGTTTCATGTGGATATATGTTCTGCATTTCCCATAAACTTTAGTTAGTATTCCATATATACTTCTCGGTTATTTTGATATATAGATTGCCATTAAATGCTGTAGTCCCTCGTCAATCGCGGATTTCAATTCCTTTCCAGTTTTTTTGTGAGATATTTGAGGTTTTTTTGACCAGGGTGCTAGGCGCCTATGTGAAGAATTGCGAAAAATGTCTTTTGGGTTCGTTGTATGTAGCTGTTTGTCTGCCCGTCCGTCCTCATGGGGCAACAGGGCTTCCACGGGATGGGGTGTCGTGAAGATTTTACTCAAATTTGATGTTTGTATGACCGTGCATCATTGATACAATAATATAAACAGCCAAATAGATGCAACAGTAATAATTTTATTAATAATTTAAATCAGCTCAACATGTTTCGGGCGATAATTTCGCCCATCCTCAGTAGCGCTAGACTGTGTTTACAGCTTGTGGTATAAAGCACCGGCGATGCCTCGTGCTGGCAGCATCGTCGGTGCTTTATACCACAAGCTGTAAACACAGTCTAGTGCTCCTGAGGATGGGCGAAATTATCGCCCGAAACATGTTGAGCTGATTTAAATTATTAATAAAATTATTATTTTTGCGTCTATTTGCCTGTTTATATTATTTTTACTAAAATTTTTCAATCAAATTCAATTTTCTATAAAGTCGGACGACAAAAATAGCAACACTACATGAAGACCTGCCCATGTTTTGATGTTTGGCCGGTATTGGAGTTCATAACTGAGACAGTGTTCTGTGTGCATTACGAATTGAGGCTGAAGAAGTAGTTGAGCATCGACATGACGAATTGTAAATCTTGAGTTATCGATGTTTAAGAACTATATTTGTAAATCTCCCGGATTACGATATTTCTACAATGGTCTATTATAAATCTGTTGTAAGACAGGCACATATGTTACAGCGTGTTTTACAGGAGGTTTAGTTATTTGTCGTTCTGGAAAGTGTTCACGAATTTGTCATCTAGATACAATTACAAACGCCATTAGTTTTACGCCTGCGGGTATTACCTAACTTTTAATTGATGGAAACATTAGATAGTCGGCTCTCCGACCCTGTCATATGTCACAGCTGTGATGCTATCCGAACTACCGTTACCCGCGAAAGAATAAAAAGTATAGTAAAAGGTAAAGGTAAAGGTAAAGTGATCCCGTCACAGGCCCGGTGTGGCCCAGAGGGTGGGCAGAGGTATAGCTCTACTCTTCCATGACCGCAGCACTAGAAGGGGGTGAGTGGTCAGCAGCACGCCTCGGTTGCACTTTACCCCCGGGAAAGACCCGGTACCCATTGTACAGGAGGCTGGCTGGGCCCCAGGGCCGGTCTGGACGTGCGGAAAATCTCGTCCCCACCGGGATTCGATGCCGGACCGTCCAGCCCGTAGTCAGTCGAAATACCGACTGAGCTACCCGGCTCACAAAAAAGTATAGTACTGGTCAGAAGTTGTTCCCCTAACACCTACTTTGCTGCATCAAGATGTGTCCTGATAAAGACACCGGAATGTTTAATGCCAATTGTTTTTGGCCCCATGTACCACCACCGTTCTTTTCAAGGATACATGACTTGCTGCATCGCTCCGAGAATGAGACGCAAGGAAAGAAATTGGAAGAAACGAAATAGCCCTTGAAGTTCACTGCTGTACTGTCACGTTGCTAATAAAGAAAACAATTTAAATTCTTAAATACTTGTATGTCTACCGCTTAACAAACATTATAGTTCGTCATTTTATCGTGTTGAACTATTGTATTCTTTTGAATTATAACACGTATTCGTTCATTCTCTGGTGACTTAAATTGAACTTGGCTTTGCGAAAAACGTATCCCCAATTCTTGTGCTTTCTGAGACGGTAAAAAAGAAATGACGAGAAATGAAAATGTGCGTGTGTGTGGGGAAGAGAAGTATACTCGTACACTGTGGAACCAGAAGTTTGGTGGCGCCAACATAAAACTATCACCAGGGTGGGAAGAAAGAGGAAGGGGGTTCTAAGAAAGATGGCGTTATATTTCATCAAGTCTGACATAGTCTCTGGTTCTCCATCACGTCTCTGCTTGTCTGTATACACATCATCTTGCTATGGGCTCACCCTCTTTCTTACTGTAATATGAAGTGCTATTATAGATGAATGCAAGTCTTTTGCGAACATAAAGTCAGTTGTGACTGCTCATACCCACACTGCCTAAGGCTATGGTTTACTGGATTCACACTGTACCTGTATTCATTAAGCACCACACCACAGCGATACACGGAAATTGCAGCTGCGGCTGTGCGTAGTCTTACTGTCGGCACTGGAGGGAGGTAGCCTCGGTTTCTTCTTTCTTAAGGCTGAGAGCCAGTGGTACCGATTAGACAGGAGGTTGGTTGGATGCCAGGTATTATCTTGAGGTTGTACAGAAGAAGAAACTCTCTTGTCCCTGTTGGAAATCTGACCCAAGTTATTTGCTTGTCTAGCGTGTGGTCTAGTCGTTACTCCGCCTGCAGTTTTGTTATTCCTGTTTCTGCCCGGTGACGCCCGTCATCGTTACATAGTCCGTCTCACGACAGGTCCATAGCCACTTCCAAAACGAGTTCTCCTCAGAGTGCGATCTAATGCTTCATTTTTAAATTTCCAGTATCCTCTCGATTCCAATAGCTGCGTACCTATTTATCCTCGTCTTCCCGTCACTACTATTTTTCTTTCTATCTTTCCTTCAATAACGTGTTTTAGAAGGCAGTTACTGCGCAGGTTGTGACCAATCTAGTTAACGCTTCTTCTTCTTCTTCTTCTTCTTTGCATGTAGGATATTCAACGCCTCTTTGACTACGTAACATTTCTTCGTTTCTCACATGAACGGTCCAGCTGATCTTCTCCATTCTTGTCCAGCAACAGATTTCATAACTTTCCACATATTTCTGATCTGTGTTTACTCTAGGATAATAAAATCAGTATTATTAACGTGGTCAAGACCTGCAGCTGTACAAGTACTCAATCAAGAAATTCAGGCAAATTTGTGATGAGAAAATCCGTTTGAGTGCCCCGTTTGTCTACCTTAGTCAGGCTGATGTTATAAGCAAAAGAGGCGGTTCAGAGGTAACACATTACGCGAAGCGGAGGTACAGAGTGTCTTGTGGTGGCATTAATAGCTCCCCTACAAACTTGTTAGTTTAGTCCTTAGGGTTGTCTTGACCGCTTTGCGTGACGGTTGACCACATTCCACCCGTGCCGTTTGACTTCCTGATATAAAGTCGGCGTTAGATGGGTAAGAAGACCTTCGCAGCATGCCCTCAGCTTTGCGTCGCTTTTTTTCGCTGAAGAGAGTTGAGGAATTGTTCATAATTATATAGGATTGCTGCCTTGTTTGTTTAAATTTCTTTGGTTTTTGGTTTATTTAACGCCGTTGTTAATAATACTCTTTGTATATGCGGTGTAACTCGGTTATAACTTCGTGAAAGAGACTGAGTACTGTGGAGTTATGAATGAATGTCCTTGTAATCGAGAACTATAATATTATGGTTAACAGTGAGGGATTAATTGGTACAACAGAAAACCTGACATTATAGAGGAGGTGTCGCATAAACCGATGTCGTTATAACCGGGTCCGACTATATATATATATATACATACATACATTTACACACATACATATATATACATGTATATATATATATAAAACCGAGAAGAATGAGATGGGCTGGGCATGTGGCGCGTATGGGTGAGGAGAGGGGGTTGTATAGGGCCTTGGTGGGGAAACCGGAGGGAAAGAGCCCACTGGGGAGACCTAGGCGTAGATGGGTGGATTATATTAAGATTAATCTCCTGGAGGTGGGATGTGGGTATATGAACTGGATTGGGCTGGCCCAGGATATAGACAGGTGGCGGACGCTTGTGAGTGCGGTAATGAACCTTCGGGTTTACTAGCTGCAAACCAGTTAGCTGCTCAAGAAGGACTCTGCACCATGGAGTAAGTAAGTAAGTAAGTATATATATATATATATATATATATATATATATGTGTGTGTGTGTGTGTGTGTGTTTGTGTGTGTAACAGGTTGAGAGTGAGTAATTAAGTGGAAAAAATCTAAACGAAAGCAGTCGTACGCTTATTTAAGTTAATGCTCTGACATTTAGTTGGAGGTACTCAGGAACATTATGAAAAACCCCAGGATATTCGGTGTCGTATGTGAGATTCGAAGCGCGCACCACCATATACAAGTTACAGACTATGCCGCTTGTTTCGCGTTGTTGGTGCATCTGTATAAAACCGTGTATGAAAGGAGTTCCGAGAACGGATTAGAAAGCAAACTACCATTAAATTCTTTAACTTAGAAGGAATTATAATTTGTAAATCTTGCGATGTGCAGTCGATCCGTTTCTCTTTAAATATTTACAGATTCCTGTTAGGCCAGAGAGGGGAATGGGAGCCACCAGGTGATGGGAACCAGTGCAATGGAGAAGTTTCTTGGTGCCCGGAGCGGGAATCCACAATGGGCGCCCATTATAGAAATCGTGACATTTAAAGATATCACATTTATGATTTTCCCTTTATTCGGCTCGATAATTTGAAATTTGTTGAGCGCGGAAAATCAGTTTTTTATTTAAAATATTCCTGTTATGTGTTTTTAACTATACACGACCTTTGCGTCTTAGTCGAAACATGTTGCACTAACTTGTGTTTGGTGTAAATTGTGCAGTAAAGTGGAATAAGTTTCATCTGTGTAAATCTTCCGTGTTTCGTTATTATTCTATTCTTCATAAGTGTCATAATGTACGGTTTTGATTTACAAAATCTCCGTGTTTGCCTGTAATGGAATTGCTGAACTATTAAGCGTTAAGTCTGTTACTTAAATACGACTTGTAATTGCTTAAACTCTTCCGTTTCCACAATCGAAGTTATCACATGTCATTAAGTTTTTACTTACTTGATGCACAGAGCAGAGTCCTTCCTTAGAAGCTAACCGGTTCTCAGCTAGTCAAGAAATGCCCCGAATTTTATGGAACCCGAATGTTCATTACCGCATTCACAAGTGCTTGCCACCTGTCCCTATCGTGAGACAGATCAATCCAGTGCATGCCCCCATCCCACTTCCTGAAGATCCATCTTAATATTATCCTCCCATCTACACCTGGGTCTTCCAAATGGTCTCTTTCCCCACCAAGACTCTGTATACTCCTCTGCTGCCCCCATTCGTGCTACGTGTAATGTAATAGAGGAAGTAATACAATTAAGCAGCGTGGACGAATGTTGCTGTTGTGGTGACAGTACGAAGAACGATTAAAGGGACAGTGCATGTAGCACGCATTAGAGATGAGAAATTAGCAGAGAATTGTAGTCGGAAAACGTGAAGGGAAGAGATCACTAGGTAGACATTCATTGATGAAAGGATAATATTAAAATTGTTGTGAAGAACCGCGGTGTGAGGATGTTGACCGTAATCAAGGGGTTCGTTGGTGAAATTGATCTTAGTAAGCCGTCGGGTTTCATACGAGGCCATGAATTGCTTGATTGCCAGAAGGTTAGGCAAGCTCATTAGTTGATCCATCTCGTGACGCAGTTTAAATACGTAATTGTGTTTAGTGCTTGTATAATTAACAAGCCGAGGTAACCTTAAGGAACTTTGTTGTTCAGAAGTAGGAGCTAACTGTGATACACAAACTTGTGAGGGACCGTTGGAAGACTATGAGTAAAATGGGAGTCCAAAGGACTTTACAGAGAGTGGCCCAAAGCTGTCTACATACCAGTTTTGTTACTGTGCAGACGGTGATTTGTTTTAATTTTTATTTCGACCAACAATGCGCAATATATATATATATATATATGTATATATGTAGAGTATTTAACAATATTTATATTACAATCGCTCCTACGTGTATTGAAACATTTCTTTCATTCTCTGGGAGTTCCAAAGTTGTTGGTTGATTAAAAAAATCTATATAGAAGATGCATGGTACATACACAAAAATAGTGATCTGATTTTTTCGAAGGTCCAGACTAGTGATATTTTCTTTTAAACTCTTTTTCGCATTGTGTTTGTCATTTTACAATTATAGTTATTTTTACAGCATCGTTAAATAATGTAGAAAGAATAGAATGATATTTATGCCCGGGATTTATTATCTGGACTCTGATGGAAAAGAATCAAGTGATACTATAATTTGTCAACATTGAATCATTTATCATTGACTCTAAGTGTTGCTACTTATTGTAAGCAATCAGATTGCTATTAGTGGTGAGTACATTTTCGTCCTGCTTCATCAGATTTATGAAATAGTTCGTACAAAGTGGACATCTGATTGCCCCTCAAGAAGACGTAATGCAGAATTAGAGGCTGTTAATTGAAGGAAAGTAGAAAGTTGAATGTAACTGAATAAGGAAATTCTCCGTGTAATACATAACCAAACGCAGGTAGTTTCCCCACGCAATTATTAGACGCCGTTAAAAAACTAACAAGAATTAATGAGTAACGAAAACATTTTTTTCTTTTGGCGCCACAGCCCCCCAGTAGACCAAGGCCTCCTCATTCATAAGGTTTCTAGATCACACACAAAACGACGCACCACACTCGGTAGGACTCCTCTGGAAGAGTGATTAGCTCGTCGCAGAGACCTTTTCCTGACAACACACAACACTCACAAGAGACAAACATCCATGCCGCCGGTGGGATTCGAACCCACAGTCTCAGCAGGCGAGCGGCCGCAGACCTACGCCTTAGACCGCGCGGCCACTGGGACCGGCAAAACATGTGTTACGGATTTCAAATAAATAGAAGCGAATCTTGTAAGATGAACATAAACTTTTCTCCGCTTTGATCACAGATTGTTTCCGACTCTCGTGCGTGAATTATGGTGACTGGTATAGTATGAGGTCGAATCGGAGGCTATTGGTGCAAGGGAAGTAGGAATGAAAAGGCAACTGAGAAAGGAAATGCGTTAAACAAGATATAATCAATTATAAGGATTTTTTGTGTCTATTTCGTTTCTCGGTCCTGTTAGAAAACTGTAATGGACGTTCGGTAATATTAGGCATCGATGCTCTTACTTGATAATGAAAACATGTGTTACAGACTCGAATAAACGGAAGGCAATGCTGTTAGAAATGTCGGAATTTTCTTCTGTTTGATCAGAGTTACAAGGCCCTCAGTGTTCAACGATTGCTTATCGACCAATTGTAATGAAGCATCGGAGGCTATTGATGCAACGAAAGTAGGAAAGAAGAAGTAGCTGAAGAAAGTGGGGGTAATGATGGGTGCTGAGTGCTGTTTCCTGCCCATTAACAACTTTCAAGAAGTACATGTATTTCCCACTCTTCTGCTTCTACTTTTTGTGACAGAGGGAAGGGACGAATGTGTCCGAAGACAGCGTGGGACATAAGCAGGTGAGTGGTGGCCTGAGGTCACCCGGGAAAAGAGAAAAAGGATTTTCTGAATCGGAGTTCTGTGTCTTATCAACCTGTGATAAGAGTTCCTGGGGTTTTATTAGACGGAAACCCCTGAAGCAAAGCGAAATATGACACTTTATATTCTCAGTGACATATCGACACTGGAAGTGTAAATTTCCTTAATGGTGATAAAATGCCATAAAATCGAATGATGAAGTGGAGATAAACTCGACTTATTGTTGACGTATGCAGTAGATGGATTATAATGGTCAGTGTTATGGTGCAGACACTGTGCCACTGTAGCATTCCTGAAGCAAATTGGATCAGATACTGAATGCGATCGCGCGTCGGTTTGCACTGGCGTTGGGAAGAAAAATGTTTTCATATAAATACACGTTTCGGGACGTGATGAATCACCGTGCTGTCACGGGTTGCGGCTACATTCATCTAGTACCAGCGACCCTATGTTCACATCCTATAGGGATACACAATGCCACGTTGTAATGTGTTATCATAGATTATAAGCAGGGCTGCAAATGTTTCATGATAACATTTTTAGGCGCTTTCGCGAAATTGCGAAGAGCGACTATTAGCTTCCTCATGTCTGTCTCTCTGTCCGCTCGCCCGCCCGCGTGCAAAAACTCGGTAGCCCTGGACGGATTTTCATGAAATCTGAAATTTGAATGATTTTTCAAGAATATGTCGAGAACATGTATGTTTGATTAAAATTCGACAAGGAGTAACGGGTACTTTACATGAAGACCCATGTACATTTATGATAATATGTCGCTGAATTCTTAACAGAAGGAGAAATGTTTGAGACAAAAAGTTTAGAGGTAATCAAAACACGTATTCAGTGTCCTCCATAACGTCTTTTCGAAAATCATGCCTTTTTCGGTAGTGTGGAAAAATATGTTACAGCCACGCAGGTTACAGATGACAATATAATGAGGCGCATGAGTTTTGCATGCTGGATGAATAATGCTAGAGACACACACTCAGAATACGTAATACGTCTTGTTTTTCCAGTGCAACAATGGTTGCACGAACGCGCCTCGGTGTTACGTTTACAGTACGTATATTGTCTGTCGTGTAAATAAGTTGAAATTAACAAAACCATTAGTAGAAAGTTTTGAGGCCTTATGAAATGGGTAATTATGATAAATGAAAATTTGTCATTGTAACTGATCAATTCATGCCTTACGATTTCTTGTGTTTATTTCTGTGAAATGGAAAGAATTTAACGATGGGTGCATGACCAGTTATTGACAGAGTGTACGTGTTGTTACTAAGGTTCACCGTGCAGCAGACTGTGGTAGGAACAAGTACTAGTTAGCATCAGCTTCTGAATTAGCTTTACATTTCAATATTCGATTTTCGATTCGATGAAAGAAGAAAGACTTTACCCCCACTACATAAAAAGAACGAACCTGATAGTAGAAATGGTACTACTTATAGACGATTTACGTCTTCTATTTTAAGAGCTCTTTTCTGTAAAACTTTTCTCTTCTTTTATAACAATAGAAAGTTTTCGCCCCTTCAATTGAAGTGTCACAGCAACGACCTGGAAGATGCACTCACCCTTGAAGGGTTGCGGGAGAGAAGGGGAGGTTTCTCCGAATGAGCCAAATGCTTGCCAGTGCCACTGTTGGGCCAGCTAACCGGAAAGATGCAGTCTTGCATTTACTTAACAAGCGCAGATAGATCCTTCGGGTAAAAGAAGGGATATGTGCCGTCGTATAGTGAATGGCGTAGAATGGGAAATCGACGCTGACTTTTTGCTGTACTGGGTAAGGCATTATTTCTCAACCGGAGTAGTGCGGATTCCTGGCGATTTGCTAATCTTAGATAGTGCTGTATCCCTTTATGATGTACAGATCTTTTACAACAAAACTGTAGGCTGTTAACATGTCGCTTCCTCTATGTCCAAACGTTTATTAAGCGTGTTCACAATTTGCGAAAAGCAACTATTAGCTTGGTCATGTCTGTCCGTCCGCCCGCATGGTACAACTCGGCTTCCACTGGACGGATTTTCATGAAATTTGAGAGTTGTGTATTGTTAGAGAATCTGTGGAAAAAAAAAAATCCAGTTTAATTAAAATCTGACAAGAATAACGGATACTTTACACGAAGACCTGTGAACGTTTGTGATAACATCTCATTGAATTCTTCGTAGAATGAGAAATATTTTATAACAAATTTGTAGAAAATATTAAAACACACATTTTATGTTCCATAGCTTTTTCCCCAAAATTGTGCCTTTTATGAGATAATGTAGAAAAACACGGTAGAACCAGACAGTCCACAGATGAAAATATATGCGAAGCATGGGCTTTTTATGCTGGATACCTACGGCTACAGACACACACTCAGAATATGTATAACGTCTTGCTTTTACTCGAAATCAGTGGTTACGGCAACGCGTCTTAATGTTACGTTTTATACGTACGTGGCGCGTCTTGCACATCTATGTATGTAGTACAGAAGGTGCATTAAAACAAACGTGCATAAATTATTTTATGTACTTTATACCATTAAATTTTTTATTCCGTTGTGAAGTAAAATTAATGTAACGATTGTTGCTTTATTATGTCACTTTACGATATCACATTACTACATAGTCGACGTTTTTAGGCGTCACAGAACTTTGCGAAATGCGGCTGTTAGCTGTGTCGCGTCTGTCGGTTCCTGTGTCTGTTGCCGCAGTGCAAACCGTGGCCCCTTTTGTATGAATTTTCGTTAAATCTTATAATGGAGATTTTTACTACAACCGTCGCTTGAATTCAAGATTTTTTTTTTTAATCGAACAAAGACTGCAGGTACCTTACGCGAAGACTTACATGCGTATTTGTTGGTATCTCGTAGTTCACGAAGGAAGTACAAAATATACTGCACAGCCAGAGAGGCCGAAGAAACAATAGATCTAAACACGCTGTAGCGCACACGTAAGTGCGGTTTGATGTGGTGGAAAATCAGGCACCAAGACGAAGGCATCGCAGCCTGGCATATGTGTTTCCTGCCCTGTTGGTATTTACTTGTGTATAAGCGGCCAAACAGGTTGTGTTGAATGCTGATGTGTTTACTGTACACAAAATAATGTGGTAATCGCAGTTATGTTTGTTTCTCACATCTGCTACAGCAAACGTATGACAGTATAATGATAGAATTTTTTTTACCAACTAGATGCACAGATTCTTTATTTTAATATATTTGTTACATTCCTCTACATGTTTCGAGCACTATTATGCTCATCTTCAGGAGGACAGTTGTACTAGTACAGCATCTGGTATCGTCCTCTCGTAACCTGTGTACTAAACAGTCCCCTAAAGAGAGTGAAGATACCAGATGCTGTACTAATACAATTGTCCTCCTGAAGATGAGCACAATAATGCTCGAAACATGTATAGGAAAGTAATAAGTGTATTAAAACAAAGAATTTGCGCATCAAGTTGGTAAAAAAAGACTATCATTATATTAGGATGCACGGCCAACAAAACATAAAGTGTGGCAGTATTTTTTTTTACGTTTTGCTGACCGTGCATTTAAGTATATTTATCTCAGTATTTAACCAACTTGATGCACAAAATTTGTTTCACAATAAGTTTTATTTCGTGCCTCTACTTGTTTGGAGCACATGTGCTCGAAACGTGTAGAGGCATGAAATAAAACTTATTGTGAAACAAATTTTGTGCATCAAGTTGGTTAAATACTGAGATAAATATGACAGTATGTTTATATTCATTAATATTTACTCGCGATTAACCAGCCTTTTCTATTAACAACCATACCGCTACGGCCCTCTTATTCCATTTCACTCTAGGTTGTTTACTCTGACGTGAAGAGAGGATGGCCATATCGAAACACAAACCCGTGCATTAACTTTATTGACCAGAGGCGCTAGCGACATGACTGTGACCAAGGGCGTGGTACCTGGCGGCTAATCAACCGATCCACACTGCTGTCTCGGGTCATGGGATCTCTGTCTATGGAAGGTCATGTTTCAGACGGTGCCATAGACATTCGTGCAGTGTACCTTCCCACATGTAATAAGAACCAACAAAATGCACACATTTACATTAATGTTTTAATTTTAGTGTCTTCAATACGTTTCGACCATCCAAGTGTTCATCCTCAGGAAGAATTGTACATGCAGTTTTTTTATATTTCTTTCATGCTGTAATCATAATACAGGCTATATGAACTAAGAAAAAAGTATTAAGTTCATAGAGTATCCATAAACGTATAAAAACGGAGTGATTGCGTAAGTAGTAATTAAGTCAGTCATTATATTCTTCATTTGCTCTCGACAAAACGTCGCCATCGACAGCTTAACATTCCTGCTTTGTCTAATGAAGGTTTCTTTTTCAAACCTTGTCACAGATATCGTCTCTAATGATTGAGGTCCCTTATGATCTCAGTTTTTCCAGGTTAATTGTGTGATAATACCCTAAGTTGCAATACAACGGCGTCCTTGAACTTCATTTTAACTCATTATACATTTTTCTTATCATTCGATGCTATATAATTTGAGATTCAACAATCGATGCGTAATAAATTCTTCTCGTCTTTGTTGGGTGCATTTCCTTACACCCCTATCAGATCCCACTTTCCTTTTCTGTCTTCTTTCTATGTATGTATGTATGTATGTATGTATGTATGTATGTATGT
>Ga0136643_10007775_pt1 | contig 15555 bp, 13 predicted proteins | sample TergutLab28metaG_FD_96883 | JGI IMG/M metagenome (GOLD analysis project Ga0136643, IMG submission 96883) | Labiotermes labralis P1 segment gut microbial communities from Petit-Saut dam, French Guiana - Lab288 P1 (version 3) (version 3) | ecosystem: Host-associated > Arthropoda: Insects >... | reverse complement strand
TTTACCATCAGGGGAGGTCCAGGTGTATTTATGAATGTTCCGGTAAGGGAACATCGTGCTCTTAACAACCAGATTTTTTGATGTGGCGAAGTTAACTAGACTAACCCTATTATCATTACTATCGTGATGGAGACTCTCCTGTCGAACTGTTGGCTTTAAAATATTCTCTCTCCCCACTTTTGTATTAAAGTCTCCTAGTTACATTTTCATACGACATTTCGGGAAGTGATTGAACACCTGCTCTAATTCCTCATAAAAACTATCTTTTGACTCATCACTTTTTTCCTCACTTGGTGTATGTACATTTACAACAATGATATTACGCCAGCGACCTCTCAGCACTATATATGACAACCTATCGCTAACAAATTCTACCCTCTTCACTGCTGATACTATTCTACGGTGTACAAAAAAAACCTGTTTCCAATTGATGATTTTCATTTCGTTTCCCGTAGAAAAAATCATAATCCCCTGCCCTTACTGTGCCCCCTTTGTTCCACCTGACCTCCTGCACCCCCACTACATCTAATTTATACCTCGCTAATTCCCTCGCTGCTCCCTTAAGGGACCCTGCCCTATAAAGACTCCTAACGTTCCAAGTACCTATTTTCATCTCTCTTTGTATGCTGCGCGATGTTTCCCCTAGAAACACCCCCCCCTCCCCCGGAGATCCGAGTGGTTGAGTAGTTTACCTCCGGATTGTTTTGTCTCCAGAGCAAGCATCCCGCATGTGCGTGTTTCTTAACATAGGTGTTTTACAGGGAGGGATTGTTAGCACCTGGTCCAACCCCCAAGCTGGAGGACCACCCCTCGTCGGCTGTCCGCGACTGCTTATTCAATTTATTCGCAGCTACCCTCCTTATCGGAGGCCGTTCCTCTTATCCGCAACCTGAGGATGCGTCATGCCGTGGTGACTGGGACCCACTAAATGGCCTTAATCGATTATCTGATTAAATTATTCAGTCATTGGTAACAATCATACTCTTGTGGTGCTCTTCTTTGCATACGAAGGTAAGAGTGCTAAGTAAGTATGGTTAATGGTATCACAATTTTATGTCGTCATAAAGTCACCAGTCGTCAATTAGCTCAATCGATTCCCGGGTGTAAAGCTATAAATCCAGTGTGTTGTAGGTAGTTAGTGCATAGTTAGTGTTTTGCGGCCTGTATGATCTGGCGTTAGACGAAATCATTATTCTGCATTATATCAGACATTACCGCGTCATTTACAACGTAGGATCATGTTCATGTCACGTTTACGATCTTTATTTTGTATGTTCTGATACTGGCATATGACCATTGTGCCATCAGATTTGATGTTCTCACAGCAGGGACTGTCAAGGTTACCGTCTTTGCGATGTGACGCTACGCAGTCCAGTATGTTTTTACTAGGTTCTAAAGAAGACATTGCCTTCGCCATCAGTGTTAAAGAGAGACGTTGGCAACATTCTACCTGACAACACGGCGTCTCAACCCAGACTAATTTTCGGGCTTTGTTAGGTCGACTGGGATTCGGTGCTACTAATTTTGTTAGAGAATGCATCTGTTTTGTGATCAAGATGGACATTCGTGTTGAGGTTTAGTGACTGCACAATGTCTACCATTGATCAGAGGGAGCGGGTTCGTTTTATGTGTAGGATAAGGTTGCCATCGATGGTCAAATTTGGCATTATTGACAGAAATGAAAGAATGTGTTGGCGCAGAGACACAAAACAATTATTGCTTTAAATACCTTGCTGTATTCTCTATTAGGAAACCAAATTTCGCGAATTCAATTCGACAACTGTTAGAAAAATAAATATTTTATTAAACTTTGCGACTGGTCCATTCATAGCACTTGTGTGTGTGTGTGCGTGCGCGCACACACACACACACACACACGCGCGCGTATGCATGCACATGTACATATTTGGCTGAACGGATGTTAATGAAATCAAATTTTGTGTAAGTCAGGATATACTTGTATGTAATATTGTATTGGGATGCACCATTTGTAAGGCGCGTTCGAAAAATTGCGACAAACGCCAGTTTTCGTCGTGTGTCTTTCTCCGCCTGTCCGTCCGTCCGCATGGAAAAACTCGGCTGTCACTGAACGGATTTTCATGAAATTTAATACTGAGTATTTTCGAAAATCTGTAGAGAAAATTGAAGTGTCATTGAAATCTGACTAGTATAACGGGTACTGTACATGAAGATAAATGTACATTTTTTGAACATATATCGCAGAGTTCTTCTTAGAATGAGAAATGTTTCAGACAGATTTGTAGAGAAAATCAAAATGTATTTTTATGTCCTTTTTTTTTCGGACGTCATGCTGCTTATGAGATGATGTAGAAATATATTGTAGAGGCAGGCACGCCACAGGTAACAGTATGGCGCATGCGCATCACATTCGGTACCTAAATCTATAAACACATACTCAGAATACTTATTGATTTGCTACTGCAACAATGGTTGCACGAACGCGCTTTAATTTTACGATATACGTCCGTTTGGTTTACGCATGTAGTACTGAGTATTGTTTTCTGTAGCCTTTAATCTTTCCCTGAGATACGCTGACTATTTAATTAACATTACATATGTTAAAGATTAAGTACCTCGATGGTTTTGTGCTTATCGTGGAACGTTTGTAGGTACTTAAGCTATTAGGATGTTTCCCACTTTATGGCTGTCGAAGATACGTACCGTTTTGACAGAGGTTTCACCTTGGACGTTGTCATGATTCACTTTAATCCATTCCCCTCCTTCACGCTTTATTTATTTAGTTTCATACTAATATTACCTCTCCATGTAGGCCACCACTTATGCGTAAGTTTCCAAAGTCGTTTCCGCTTTGAAGATTATTTGCCGCGTCTTTTGTATGCAATTTACTTCTACCGTGCGTGCCACTTGTGTGTATTTCTTCCTAGACTCCGTACATTGTTAGGCGAAAGGATTGATATAGATTTGAAGCCATTGTTATTCAATTTTATATATTTTTCTCAGTACCATATTTTCAAAACATCTTGAATTCATATTCTTTCCTTAAATCTAGAAATGGTGGCTGAAACTCCCTCAGCAGTGTAGTACTTACTGTGTGTTGAATATTGTGTGGAATATAAGTTGCAGATTTTGAGTGTGTTAAGTTCAAAACCTGACGTTCATTCTGTACGGCCTTGGTGCTGACTGTTCATAAACGCTGAATGGAGAATAAAAAGGCGGGCATTTCGCCAGAGATGGTTTTGCAGCTAGTGACTGATCATATGATGAGAAGAGATAGTCATATTAATTAGTTGATGTGGATTGAACGCTGTTGCATTTCCGACGCATTTTGTTTTACGCAGAACTGAAATGTCGCTATCACACAGAACTGCTAGGCCTAGTGTAGGCCTTTGCCTGCTAGTGCAGCAGTAGTCTTTTAGGACGATTGGTAGGAGACTGATTTTCTTTTGCGATTCATACTAGTGAACGTCCTTGTAATAACAAACCTGAATATTCAGCAACCCTGATAGCAAATCCTGTTATGGACAAGATTCTGAGCCAGTTCCATTCTTCACAGCTCACAGCCTAGCATTCGGTTCTTCAACTCTGAATGAACAGTGTTTGTTTCCAAGACTTTGTATTGTAATTTTGTGGGCCAGAGTTTTATTACCACATTCACATAAGCGTTAACATTTCAACATTCGAAATCTTGTGTTACCGTCTAAATTTAATATAAATGGAACTTTATACTCTTTCGTAAGGAACTTGGAATGGAGGTGGTTGTGACTCGGTTATTTACTTCAAATGGTTTGGGAGAACTAATGAAAAATCGTGACAGACTGTAGAATAAGTGCCCTGGTAATCGAATCCCAGAAGTTTAGAGGATGGATAACATTAAGGATTTTTACAACAACATTTATTAAACAAAGGTGAAGTTGTCCCTGTGCACGGAATGAAGGCGAGTGGGGGGGAGTGGAAGTTGTAATAGACCGAATCCGTGGGTAGAGTAGATACATAATGCTAATTGATAGGTCAACTGACCGTACCTGCATAGGAGCCTCTCACAGCACGAGTCAGGATTGATACCTGCCCTGTTAGGTACGTATTTTAGAAACAATTGACTATCTTCCGCAGTAAGCTGTGAACGTATTGCGGATGGGGAGCAGTACGTGAGTAGCAATGCAGATTGGATTGAAACCTGGCCCCAAGTCACTGCGGCAAGCGACTGTTGTTTTGACAAAGTTACAACTTGATGTACAAAACTTATACGAACCGAGCAGGGTGTGACCACCAATTAAGTCTAACGATGTGGGACAAGGGTTTTTAGACCCGGAAGCGCGGGAGGGAGGTGGTAAAAATTCTTTGCCCAGAGATCTGAGGAGTGCGGTCACCCGGCTATTACTCTTCCCACCGTAGTAGGCGTGCATTATTAATGTAAGGAGTGATTCCTCTTATATAGAAATCCGAAGAAAAAATACAGTGACGTGAACGTTTCGCGCAAGAATATCATCCCCGAGATGTCGGCGACTGGGGAGTTCCACACGATGGTAGACTCACGCTGCATTAATTATAATTCTTAAATAATCTATGTATGTTGTTGTACAGGCACCTGTACACCACTAGGTAATAAATTAGACATTTATTAGTCCATAATCCAATTCCCAGCAAGAGACTATTATTGAAGCGGAGCCCCAACATCCCCAGCTTCGAAGGAACTGGATTCGCCAACATACAGACCCTAATTTGAGCAACGCCGAGCAGTCTCGGGCTACGGTTCGAATTGCGTACTCAGTGGTAACCTTACACAAACAAGATGCGGTGCACCTGGGCCGTAACGGGGAGATGCGGTTCAAGGTGTATAGCTCCATTCGATCATAACATCACCTTTAGAAGTAGGCGAGTGGTCAGCCGCTTTACCTCGGGGTAAAGAGCGATCGGTGCGCATTGTATAGGAGGTTGGGTGGGCCGCAAAGACCTTCTGGACGACCTGGAGAAGAGAAAATTCTGTTGCCTCTCCTGGAAGTCGAACCACGGTTCCTTGGTTGTGTAGCCCGCGACAGTGTCACTGTATCGACTACAACGTCCCGCCTCCAAATATAAAACATAACAGTCGTCAACATGAAAGTCGTATGGACAAAGACGTTGTTGTATTTGTGAACTGTATCTGTTGTGAATAGTTGCTGATATTTTAAATGTATAATAATTTTATTTTCGACGGTATACAATGATTCTTTATTGATACACATTTTATTATGGACTGACGGTTGTAAAGAATCATATTATGCTTAAGTAGGTGCACAAGTTACGAGTGTTGAGAGGTATGACTCCTCACGTTCTTTACCTCGGTGCTGGGTAATTGTGAGTGGTTAGCTTCAGTCTTTTGCAAATTCTTCTTTCTGGAGAGAGTCTTGGGTGCTCATTCGATGGTAGGCTCGGTGGTTCCAAGGGTCAGTCTGCGTGTGGTGGCGGGGATAAAATACTAGCTCCTCGCGGTGATGCGAAGCATGTTTGCGCAGCTGTAGTCAGCCACTTTTCTTGACCGAGCTGCTCCGGCGAATTTGTAATATAGATCTCTCGTAAATTATACATCAACATAACTATGCGGTGTCATATTTGGAATAGGGGCGTTGGTGGTAGAATCTTCCTTCCTGAAACTACATGGGCGGCATAGAGACTGCTGTGGGAAGTTCAAATGTTGGCCCGAGGATCAGCAACGCTGACTGATATTTGCTTTCCGCTGGCTTTTTTTTGGTGTATGCTGGTTTAGTAGTATATCATAGGCAACGACTACTCCATACCACATAGTTTTGATGTTATGCACGAATAAGAGCATTTGATGTTGCATAGCCTAAATCAGTTATGAAGCGCAGTTTAATAAAGTTATTTGATCGGAGGTAATTTTATGACAGTTTGGCTGAAAAACATAAATCTGGCGATGGAGGGACGAATGTTGTAACAGAGGCACAGATCATTCGCGAATGTAGGCCTGCGTGCAAAGTAGTGGCACGGCCATGAAAATGCACGTGATAATTTGACATTACCAGTTACACAGTTCCGTGCCACAGTAAATCGTACGTAATGTCTACCCCTAAGTCAGAGGCGTGCATTCCACTGCTCTTTATTGCTGTTGTCTGGTGGTGGGTGCTTCATATGCAAGTGAGTCAGTCGGTGACTGGAAGTGAGCCAGCCGACAGACATCCTGCTTGGACTAATTATGGTACAAACTGTAATTTGTTATTAACTGATACCAGAACTTAATCTGTATCTCCTATTTTATGTACGTAAAGAAATATGCCGATAGTGAGACTCGAACCAAGTTTGTTTCCAAAGGCTACTGCTAGCACGCGTTCAACTGCCTGGGCTACGCCTACTGACAGTAAGAACGGAACGGTCCGGTCGACTCATCCATCCCTAGCAGCACTACTAGCTAGCCTCACGCCTGGGAAAGTTAATGAAGTTTAATTAATGCTTTAATTTCAAATTAAGCAAATGTATTGTTGTCTTCGGTTAATATATACGCGGTGTGATTGATTTTAATGAATGGAAGACAGAGAAACGCAACGATTGCGCAAATATGGGGAAAGTAAAACGACTCGAATTATGGTGGCAACTGTACGTCACGTGACTTCCAGTTCGGGACTTAGAAAATTTCAGGCCGATGGATTTTTGTTCGACTGAGTGTACGTATAACATGTTTGTATACGAAACTAGGACCTGTAGATAGAAGTTGCTTGCTCCTTGGAAGGGGGTGGGGGGGGGGGAGAATACTAACTGATATTAAACATTTTGATATTTCTTTGCGTAAAATGGAGGCATCATGAGAAGGATGTTTATATCTGTTTGTTCTTCACAACTACGTAACCGAGTTCATTAAAATTTGCTGTCGGACGTTTACATTAACAGTTGTATGTCGTAGTGTTACTTGTCTTCAGTCGTTTCATTGTAACCCGTACTTTACTGAACGTATGAGAAACCTTTCTTCATATCCAGTCAGCTGCGGAACATAAAACTTAGATCTTCTGAGATACCAACGATTGGGAGGTGTCTTCTGCTACTATCTATAGAGTAGATACCTTTGGAATCGTTGGTACTTATCGAAGTATTCGGCATCACATTTGGACAGCAGCCCTTTGTTTGCTTTGTTTCACTGCCATGACAGTAACTATACCCCAAATTCCAGTTTTGTATTTATTAAGAAAACACCAAACATGTGTTCATGGACCTCGTGAAATATCTGCTAAATTATCATGCTTCTTAGGGTTGTTCAGAAACGAGATTTTTTTCTCATGATAATTAGCAGGAATGATTTACCGGTTTTAAATTGCCGGGAACAGTCGCCTTTATTTGACAGTACGTACGCAGTAAGTTACTTGGTTTGGAATTCGCACGGGGTTTTATATATCCATTCGATCGTGAACGGGGCCGCGATGAAAAGAAAAGTGACTGATAAGCGGCTAGCGTGACAAAATGGATATGTAATATGCGAATGTCATACAATTGGGCTGGATTTTGTATAGTGACCTTCATTCAGGTTATACCGGTGTGAGAAGTTCTGACGGCCTTGGCTTAATTTATGAGGAATATGTAATTATTTGTGTCATTCTTACTGCGAGGACTGTTTGCTATGCCTTGTGTAATAATTGCCTAAAATTTTTCTTAAAAATTAAAAAAAAGTGGAAGGCAGTCCACACATATATCATAGCGACTACATGCAAGGTGTACAGTGTTCGTATACGTACCTAGTGGTGCCTCTCAACCCAAGCTACCACTGCTGCGATGTTAGCCTCGCTGGCGCTGTCCTGATACATGCTGGGGTCACACGCAACTGCTTGTACCACGTCTGCGGTTTTATGAGCGCCAGTGCTAGACGCTCTAAGACGCACTTTGTTATGTAACACACAGTTTTGTGTTACGTATGTCTTATCTATTATGGACCTTAAGGGCTCTATATGACTGCTACCACGCAATTTAGTAGCGATGTGTTCATACCTGCTGGGGTCTCTTGGACGCCAGGTGCCTTTTCGGCTATGTAACTCGTAGACCAACGTACTGTGTTCTTTTAGATCCCTTGTGTCAACTTCCACACATTGTTTTTAGTGAAATATTTGTATGCATCTCGAAGCCCCCTACTTGCCTTCAGCATCTGTCTTTGTATGGAAGTATTTATAGTAGCACTTGCCTGTGTTCACGCGTCTTTTCACATGTTGCAAATCCTACGCGCAGGCTGCTTCAGACTGTACGTTACCTGAACCAAACAGTTGAGTGATATGTGTGTCCTGAGTGGGCCCACACTGCTGCCCATTCCTTAAACGAGGTACTTAACTGTTACTGCGATTTTTCAGACCCCACACGACTACTTTCACGCATTTTTAGCGATGTACAGTCGCAACCCCGATGTAGCGCCACCCTCACTGACTGGCCATGAAGGTCGTTGCACAGAAATTCCCGGTTGTACCGCATTTCGATGCATCGCCACCGTCGGAAATTTCGGTAAACAGTGGCACTGAGCCGGGGTTTGAATTTACTGTATTGACTGCTCACAAGTTGTGAAACTTTGGGCTGAATCACGAACAGCAACACTGACCTGAGTTGCTGCTTGGACTGACGATATTGTTGAGGCAGGACCGGGACAGGATGGCGTCTGCCTCTAGATATCGTGCAGTGTCTGCCGCAGTGGAATGCGGTACTGACAGCGGTTGTTGCTGTGTGCATTAAAAATCAGTACACTGTGAGAAAGAGCGTAATAAGCGAAACGAGTGCTTAAGAAGGACGTGCTTGTCAAGACGTGCAGTCAAAACCCAAAAGGCCTCATAAAGTATTCACAAAAAGCAAATTTTGGGCTCCGGGTCTGTCCTTCGTGATGGTAGTGGTGAGACGAAAACATGTTTGTGTGTTCAGTGTTGCAAACGTGCAAAGAGTGATTTGTGCAAATTTTATAAGTACGTTTACGATATGTGTACACAGCCATCACATCCCAGCTACAATGTACATTTTACAACGTACAGTGCTCCTCGTTGTTGTCATCAAGTCGAGTTCACACGACCATAAGTTTGTTGTTTGACGTCCAGAAACGCGGCTTGAATAATTGTCGACTTTCTTTTGTCGTATGCAGTTCAGTAATTATAAGCTAGCAACATGGTAATTATGTTACTCTCTCCTCCACATTGAAAGGTTACACTGCCTATGTTGTTGTTATTGGTGGCAGCAGGTTAATTTGAGTGGAATGTATGGTGATATGTAGTGGCAAAATATGCTTATATTTGGTTTTGGATCTTTTAGGCCGGGAAATGGGGTAGGCTCATGGTCAAGTATGGGCAGAATTACAAGGTCTGTGTTATTAATAATAAAAGATAGGCAATATACATATAAAGGTAACATGGAGACGCATTCTTGCAACCATTGTTGCTGTGGAAAATCAATTATTACATATTCTGATTGTGTGTTTAGCCGTAGGTATCCAGCACGCAATGCGCACGCGCCGTATTGTCATCTATGGCCATCCCGCTCTACATTATTTTTCCACATCTCATAAACGGCACGATTTTCGAGAGAAAAAAAAAAGAAAAGAAGTTACTGAACACAGAATGCGTATTCTGATTTCCTCACAACTTTTGTCTGAAACGTTTCTCATTCTAAGAAGAATTGAGCGAGATATGACCAAAAATGAATATTGGTCTTCGTGTAAGGTACCCGTTATTCTTGACCGATTTTAATGACACTTGAACTTTCTCGACAATACTTCGAAGAATACTATTAGCAAACTTCATGAAAATACGTCCAGTGGGAGCCGAGTTGTTCCATGAGGACGGACGGACAGACATGACGAAGTTAATAGTCGCTTTTCGCATTTAGCGCCAAACGCGCCTAAAAATATTTGTAAGCCTTATATGCTAAAATGAAAGCGACCCTTGTATGAGGCAAATATTTTATTTTGTGGCTTTGTGAATTCTCCCTCTAGTTATGTAATTGGAACAGAAATATCTTATGTGTAGTTGTGTTACGCTAGTGCAGTCTTTCTGTAGCATTCCTCGGAGCAACATTTTAATTTACCTTTCTTCTCATGAATACTCGGTACTTTAAATGCACTTGTTAATGTTGGCAGAAGGTTACTAGCCCCAGGGTACCTTAACAAACCGTGTGCTAACTATAGTTTACCTCTTTTTTTAGCAGGACTATAATTTTTATGCGCATTGTAAACGAAGTACATAAATTTCAGTGCGTAGTGGGATGTCTTATCATGTATGTGTGTCCACACGAATATTTCACTCTTAAGGGAATTTTAATGAATTCCGGTATTGGAAGTTTGCAGTGAAATGTATTGGCCTGTTTTAATTTTTGTCACTCTCGGTTCATTGTAACCAGTATTTTATAGTAAGGCGAAATAGGACTGTTATTATCTGACAAGATAGGAAATTCCCGCGCAATTAAACACTTCTGGCGCGTTGGCGAAACCGTGGCTACCAAGCAGAACAGTGGTAGCCTTTGCAACCAAGATAACCGTGATAGTAACGGTGACAATATAAACATTGGTAATATTGGTAACCAGGGTGACAAAAAATCAGTGGTAACGATAGTAACCAAAGTAGTCAAACATACGTGGGTTACCATATGAAGTGCTTGTTACTTTTGTGAAATTTTAACCATAATTGGAGTGTGTTGACAAATTTAGTAAAAATCCGCGACACAAATTTTTACCCAAATCCGCGGGGTAGGATTCGAGTTGTTTCGTGCGGACAGACGGACGGAAATGACGGGAACTAACAGTCGATTTTCGCAATTGTTGATCGAGCGCTTCTGTACACGGCTTATCGTGTAGAGAATTTGTGCATAATATTACGTGTTGATGTCGTTAAGATTCAGACCTCTTATTAGGAACTTTCTTTTGTGGTTAGGGTATATATTTAACAAAATGCAAAGGAGAGTAATTTCTGGTAGCGTGGTGCGATTTGCGTATTATTAGTTTTTCAGAAATATGTTTCTGTGTAATCTGAGCATCAAGGTCAGTGAGACTTGAAGTATTGCAAGGAGTGTATTGGGAGATGCACGTACCGACTGTGTTTGTTTAGACTGTTCTACTCGTATTATCGAAAATATCTAATTCGTCTTTGTCGTTTTTGTCATTCGGTCTCTCCCGTATCGAACTGCACGTTATTTTCTGAATTTACTTCCCAAGACCCCAGTTTCGGAGGGATAAAAAAAATGCATACAGAAATTTAATCGGAGAACGTGAAGGGAAGATGCACCTATGCTACAATGGGAGGATGCAGTGAAGTGGACTCGTAAGGAGTAGAATATGGATTGAATTCGATTGTCTTATGGCGGCTGTTGTGTACACCTTCAGTGGACCCCGAGGTTGCAGTATATTGTTCACAGCAACCGCCGCCTGGACCTCACGTTAGGTATAAGGATCTGTTTCAAATCGTCACATCCATGTTTTTGACACTCATTCACAAAACCAGACATTTATCGCTGACAGGACTGTATGACAACATAGGGGTAGCTGCCTGTACACGTAGAAAACTCGTATCAGTAAACATCAGTTAAAAACAAAACAATCTGTGCACCCAATTATAATTTCGGATTAATTGCAGCAACATATCCGTTCCAGTAGATTACTGGTATAGCTGGCATGTGTACTAGATGAATATCGCAGCTAAACTTCCTCCAGATGTTAAGAGATATTAAAGGTTCGGCAAGCTAACGAGATTAAGCGGAACACGGAATCGAGGAAGTGTAAAATCGATATACCTTGCGTTTCAGGTTGGAAACAAATTGCGTGAGCGGATATGGTAAGTTACATTTCTGAAATTCGATCGTTTTAATAATAAACGTGTCACTGGGTTAAATTGTATATTATTTCAACACTGCGTAATTTAGTTTTCTGTGCTGTGCGTGACTTCATAATGTTTGACTGCGGTGTGTGAGGCCGCTGGGAATGGGGTAACGATCGCTACGTGTCAGGCTAAAGTACCTGCTTAAATTTGAATGAGATTGTATTTTATGGTTGCCGATTAAGTGACTTTATTTTGTCTGTCTGTAGGCTATATGGTCACGTTCAGTCCAGAGATCGCAATATTAGGTTCGACCGCCCGAAGACATGAAAAAAAGGAACGGGGCTGTTTGTGGTGGCTGTTACTTGAGTTTTGTAGCTTGGTTTAAGAAGTTTTAAAATAATGGACTGTAGATGTGCGAAAACGTGCATTAAGAAATTGTGCCACAGTACGGTTGTGAAGAATGACGCCCATCAAACGCGGATTGAAGATACACCCGAGCAGAATGCGAGGGACGTTGGAGTGAATGAAGCCTGTATTGGAAGAAGAAGAAGAAGAAGAAGAAGAAGAAGAAGAGTAAGTAGTAGAAGAAGAAGAAGAGGGAGAAGAAGAAGAAGAAGAAGAGTAAGTAGTAGAAGAAGAAGAAGAGGGAGAAGAAGAAGGAGGAGGAGGCGAAGGAGGAGAAACTGAGGTTTCAAGTTTTTTACTCTGATATAAATGTGGACGGCGGTCTTTTGAGTTACGACTCCGTGTAGTCTGGTAGTTGACTATCGAGGTTGTAGGAGAAACCTGCTGCTTTTGTACAGGCCTACTTGAAGGAGACAGCAGGTTCCACCGGAGCTCTTGGTAACCATTTGCCCGGCTACGCGGTGTTATAACACACAAGGCTGCAGTGTAGTAAGAAGTTAACATCTAGATACAGCAACCAACCACGTGAAGCATTTGATCACATATTTAGTATTTAGTTATGGATGTTATTTTCATGCAGCTTTATCTACGTAAATAATAAAACAAGACCTGTGTGTGGATATGCGGATGTGTGTTGAGCATTCTGATTGGTCTGATGTTCTGTTGTCATGGAAACGAGCAACCCGTGACCTACAGAATGAGTGGCCTCGTAAAGTCGATTGTAATGATCAAATACGTGCAGAAATAAAGACACAGATGTTCTAGTTGTAAAAGGACTATCTTCATCAGTTTTGAAGCACACTCAGCAATCATAACGATGGTAATTTTCTCAGAGACGGCTTATTCTAAGGTTGGTTCAGAGTATAAAATGCGTGTCACTTGAAGATCCGCTACTTTTACGTCAGCTGTTTTTAGATTTGGTGGATATTTTAAATAAATAAGTACAACTTCGGAAATCATGCAGTGTGATGGAGCTATGTAGTGCAGCTAGCTGTGCAAAAATGCATTTGTGCATGCACTAAATGGTTATCGGAATGAAGTATGCAGATTCGTAAAGACCTGACGTGCGGAATATAGGTACTGAATTGGAGCACACCTTTGTACTCTGTTAAGTGGTCGTGAGAATTACGCGTATTGCGGAAACTCGGCATGAATTGCGTAATATTTATACGAAAGTTACTAGATGATATTCTTCGGCTATCAGGTTAAGTAACCGAAGTACTATCTACTCATATACCCATTTAACCAAATGGGTTTGCTAATCACTCCAGTGTTGTCCACACAGTAATCATTTGAGGAATCAGTTGTACTAGAAAAGACTGTTTTGGGGGTTATGTGGTTTGCAAATACAACAATATTTGGCATATTTCTTAAAACTCGGGGTATGTGAGGTACAGCATTAACGTGGACGGTTTTTTAATGTTTACGAGACAGATTAAGTAATTTTCACGCTTGAGATCTGAAGTTCTGACAGCGGTGTTGCTGAAGGTCACGTCGTCTGGGATCTCAACCCTTTGTCATTGGTGGATAGGTCCCATCTATCTACCCAGCGACGCAGCGTGCTACTCTAGAAAACTTTAATCTTCCAGTATTCTCGCATACTTTGGATGTTGTATGGAATATGCAAGCAGAATGTCACTCTAATTTTTTTTACCAAGTTGTTTTTATGTTCTTGACCCGTTTTGAACTCATTTGTACTTACGTAACAAGGTCATATTGGCATTGTTTTTTAATGTCATTACTTTTATATATGACTGTATTATTTCTGGGCTGATATTCCGAACAGTACACAACTTGCTGAAACAATCTGTTTTCTGATGAAGGTCCATCAGAAGGAGCTACTCTGTCTCAGTCACAGTAGGCCTGCTACTGCTCTGTATGTTTGGCTGCTGCGTCCCAAGGATCAGGCTTTGTCAACGTATTTTGCAGCCTTTAACATTTGCCACTCCGTCTTTGTTGTAATTTGAAACATTCTTCGTCTCAGCAGTTTATTTTGTTCTGGCTTGTCCTAACTTAATTCTCACTGGCTCAAGTTTCAGTTCTTGCCACCACGGTCAATCCATTCCCCTTAGAATTTTTGAATCAGAAGTTATAATCTGAAATGTGGAAATGCGGATGCGCTTCTTCTTGCTGGAATAGCATGCCATTAGGGCCGTCGTCTTTCCAGACAGACAGAAGATGGGAAGTGGCCTCGTCGCTAAACGCAGTTTTGGTTGTAGAAAGTTTTCCCTTCGTCTTCACGTTTTGAAAGAGTGCCAGAGAAAAATGTTTAGCGACCTTATTTGTCTTGGGCTACTACGTGTTGCAACGGTACGTATTAGAGAATTTCCACTCTCAACTGAATTTGTAGAGTTCTTTTTGCTGGCAGTTGTGGCATGCTTAGGTGTTCGGCCGCTTGTCTTGCCGATTTTCTTGGACTGCGAACATAAAGCCGGTCGAACGTCATTCACCTCAGTTTATGTGATTTGCCATTAACTGGGACTTCTCGTATTACAAATGCAGTCCGCTCCTTTGAACAACTTAGACCACTTGGAGATGGGCGTTTTCTTTAATGGTTCCATACCAAGGTCCGTGCAAAATCAACTTTGCACTATAACCGCGGGTGCCGATACGTGATGCCAGAGCACATACTGTTAGCGTCCTGCACTTGGGACTCCATTTTGACATCTGCAGCATGCCACCGCTGGTGGCAAATAGAGAAACTTGGTTTGTTGGGTTTCAGAATTCGATCTCATTAGATACCTCAGCACGTCTAGTTTTCATTCCTGTGCTAGCCGAATTCACTAGCATTATTATTTAAAAGTCGTCTGCGTATCGCGTGTTTACCTCCTACATGTATTATATTCATGAATTTGTTTTAAAATTTAGGTAGTGAAGGAAACGTCCGTGTCCACGCCGTGTACACGTGTAGGGAGAGTGGAGGTGTAGCTCATTGCCCTCGGTCACTTTACCCTGGATACAGAGTTCCTGGAACTTAACTGGCTGGGCCCCAGAGCCGGTCTGGGTGTTGTCGACAAGAGAACAGTTTCTTGCCTCCAGGGTCGTAAACTGATTAGTTCGGATGGAAATAAAAATGAAACTAAGTTGCCTTATCGTTATTCTCTTTGAAGGTTTACGGCACATACTCGATGGCTCCAGAAATACAGACAGCAGTTTCAAAAGTACTCACACATGTGTATATATAGGTACGAGCGAAAGGCAAAGGCGTCCCTGTACATGCGATTAAAGCACATGACGGTTGAAGATGTTGCTGCACTCATATTTAACCATGGAACTAAATGGAGGTGAGTGGTCGTCCTGACCCCCCAGACGCTCCCCCCACGGGGGGGGGGGGGGGGGGGGGGGGGGGGGGGAAGGGGCCCAAGGGAAAGGAAGGGGGTTGGGCCCTCCGAGCGGGTGGGGAAAATTTTCCCGTCCA
>Ga0136643_10007773_pt1 | contig 15558 bp, 15 predicted proteins | sample TergutLab28metaG_FD_96883 | JGI IMG/M metagenome (GOLD analysis project Ga0136643, IMG submission 96883) | Labiotermes labralis P1 segment gut microbial communities from Petit-Saut dam, French Guiana - Lab288 P1 (version 3) (version 3) | ecosystem: Host-associated > Arthropoda: Insects >... | reverse complement strand
CACTTACTTTTCTTGTTTCGCCAAGAAGAAGTAAGCAAAAGAAGGCGACTGGGGGAGGACCGGGTCTGACTACGCACAAAGGACGTGCTCCGCAGACAACTCCCCCAGACCCCCTCTGGTAGGTCAAGGGCAGGTGGGTGAGTGCGGTAGGTTCGCGGACGGACGATACATCTCCGTAGCTAGCGTGTTCGTCAGTAATGGCACAGCCAATAGCAAACACCTCACCACAAAAACTCCTTACTCTAAACCCGGGCTCGCATAGCGGCTGGGTAAGTTTGCGGGTAACCAAGGGCTTGAAGTTCGAAGGCGTCTGCTGTCACTCCCGCCTCTGTTGACAAGATCGGGAGCTCGCGAGAATTACTCACGTACAAACACTCCGGCTCTCGCTCACCTGCCCGTGGAGAGGGGGCCTGGGGGAGTTGTTTGCGACTGAACTTGGAGCAAACCTGGTCCTCCCCCAGTCGCTTTTCTTTTGCTTACTTTCTCTTTGGCGAGACAAAGAAAAGTAAGTGCCTCCGCGGCACAAGCGGTACATTATTCCCAGCCCGCAGGCTGAGTTAATATTCAGCCCTTGATCTTAAGACCTTGAACTGGACCTTGACCAATCGGCGCATCGAGGTCACCGCGCCATACAAGGGGTGTCCGTGGAAGCTGGGCGGTCGGGGATGGAACCCCGACCCTACAACGGGTGACGTTCGTGGCAACCCGCGGGCGGGAGAATCCCGCCCCTACAACGCTAGGTTTGTCGGGAGAGGCGGGCCGCATAGGGCGCGCCTCTCCTACAATGCAAAACCTTGACCTCAAAACCCACCTCTTGAACAGTTTCTAAGTTCGTTAACTATACATATGCAACTAATTTATTCTCGCGCCAAACAGTTGAACCCAGTGCAGCATACCGTTTGCGTCCTGGTAAACGCCCACCCCAATTTGAGTGAAGTTTCGCGCCAGGATATTGTCTCGGTGGCCGGGGGAGTTTATCCAACCAACAACGACCGCGGAGGGCGTCGCGTGTCCACTGGCAATATTTTCTCCGCTGCCCGATATGCTGAGCCCCACCTCCCCGAACACCGTGTGCCACTCACTTCCGCCGGGGCGGTTGTGAGAAAACAGCGTGGGGAGCTCCCGGGCGCGTATTAGGGCGGCGTCCCGCAAAAGCGGGTTTATTTCCAGCGCACCTACGCCGGACATCGCCCTTTCTATGTTGACCAGCCTAATCACCTCGGCTGCAAAGGCGGCTGTATCTACAGGTGGCAGTTCAGGCTGCCGTGCAACTTCTTCCTCTTCGGCTGCGGCAGCAGGCGGCAAGGCCGCTACTTGCGGAAGTGTGCCCGGCTGCGGGATTGGCAGATCCTCTTCGAAATCCCACGTCCCCGTTTGCGGGACTGCAGCTGCTCGCGGTGTAGCTTGAGGCACAGACTCCGCGATAGGCTGCTCCGCCTGTGGAGAGCGCGCGGGCGCGGCTGGCTGCTGAATAGTTTGCTCTGGGGCCAAAGCGGGCGGGACTTCCTCACCTTCAGTTTCTTCGCCCACCAAAACGTCGTCGTAGGTTTCATCGTCCAGCTCGTATTCCAGCAGCTCTTCCAGATTCTCAGCTTCCGGAGTGGTAGTGTCAATTTCCGTCGGGATGTCGTAGAGCTCTTGCTGCTCGCTTTCCGGGGAAGAGACATACGCCACTGGGGGCTGTGCGTCTGTACCACAAGCGGCCAGCACCAGTGTTATCGCCATTACCAGCGTGGCCGACCACTTAGAACCTGCGTTCATAGCTACCGTCCTTCCACCGGGTGTCTACCGGCGCACTTTGTTATGCCTGCGACTAAATTTTGTCTATACCGCCGCTTACCCCAAAGTGAGACTCTCACTTTGGGGTAAGCTTGTTTTGAATGCAAGTTCTAAAGCTTATCCGCCCAGGTAGGCTTTGCGCACGGTGTCGTCTTCCAGCAGGGCGCTGGCACTGTCTGTTGTGATTATCCGCCCGGTTTCGAGCACGTAGCCGCGATTCGCCACTTTGAGGGCCATGTTCGCGTTTTGCTCAACCAGCAGGATAGTCGTCCCAGCGCGGTTGATCTCCCCGTTAATCTCGAAAATCTGCTCTACCAGCAGGGGCGCAAGACCCATTGAAGGTTCGTCCAGCATGAGCAGCCGGGGGCGGGACATAAGCGCGCGACCCATGGCAAGCATCTGCTGTTCACCGCCAGAAAGGGTTCCGGCTACTTGTTTGCGCCGCTCGAGCAGCCGCGGGAAGCGTTCGTAGACCCCTTCCATCCGCTCGGTCATGGTGGCGCCTTGCTGAGTGTAGTGGCCCATTTCCAGGTTTTCCTGCACGCTCATCTGCAGAAAAACCCGACGGCCTTCTGGCACCTGCGCCATTCCCCGCTTAACTATCGCGTGGGAGGCAACATTGCCAATCTCCTCGCCGGCGAAGGATATAGAGCCGGTCTTTGAGCGCAGCAGCCCCGATATAGTCTTGAGTATGGTACTTTTGCCTGCGCCGTTAGCGCCTATAAGGGTTACGACTTCGCCCTCGTCTACGTGGAAGCTGACGTCTTTGACAGCGTAGATATTGCCGTAGTAGACGTTCATGTTTGTGACTTTAAGCATCCCCGCCACCTCCGCCTGTGCCCAAGTATGCCTCGATAACCTGCGGGCTTCTCTGTATCTCCGCCGGGGTGCCCTTGGCGATGATCTTGCCGTAGTTGAGCACCGCGATGCCCTCGCAGATATTCATGACCAGGTTCATGTCGTGCTCTATGAGCAGAATGGCGATTTTGAATGTCTTGTTGATCTTCTTAATGTTTTCCATAAGCTCTTCGGTCTCGTTGGGGTTCATGCCTGCGGCCGGCTCATCTAGCAGCAGAACCGTTGGGTTTGTTGCAAGCGCCCGGACAATCTCCAGCCTGCGCTGGGAGCCGTAGGGCAGGCTACCCGCCTTATGCTCGGCCATATCCTCCATGTCGAAGATAGAGAGCATCTCCCTGGCGCGCTCTTTGGCGATTTTCTCTGTCCGCCAATAAGCCGGCACCCTAAACAACGCGCCCCATACGTTGTAGTACATCTCATTGTGCAGGCCGACCAGCACGTTTTCAAGCACGGTCAATTCCTTAAACAGGCGGATATTTTGGAAGGTGCGGGCAAGCCCCGCTTTGTTTGCCTGCATTGTGTTGAGGCCGCAGGTATCCTTGCCGTCGAGGTAGATTTTGCCTCGAGTAGGCTTGTACACCTTGGTGAGCAGGTTGAACACCGTAGTTTTACCTGCACCGTTGGGCCCTATAAGCCCACAAATCTCGGTGGGAGTAATTGTGATATTAAAATCGTCGACCGCTGTTAGGCCGCCAAAGTCTATGCCAAGCCCCACGCACTCCATAACCGGAGATTTGTCGTGGTCCCGCTGGGGAACAAAGGGCTTTCTTGGGTCGTGCTTTGCCATAAGTTTTGCCCCCTTACTTCCCAGATTTTAGCTTGCCGGCTGTCTTGCCGGTGCGCAGGCGGTTCACGACTTTTTCTATAATCCTGCTCATGGAGAAGTCGTAGTTGCCCATCAGCCCGGAAGGCTTGAAGATCATGACGACTATAAGCATGAGCGAGAAGATTATCATACGATACTCGTTTAGCGGCTGCAGTACCAGTGGAAGACTTGTAAGCACAGAGGCGGCGATTACGCTACCCATCATTGAGCCAAGGCCGCCCAGCACCACAATCATCAGGATATTAATGCTGGTCATAAAGTCGAAGTTGGCAGGTACCAGAATACCGATATTACCCGCAAAGAGTGCTCCCGCCACGCCGGCAAAGAACGCCGAAACCGCAAATGTCAAAACTTTGTAGTAAGTGGTATTGATTCCGCAGCTTTCAGCAGCTATCTCGTTTTCACGGATGGACAAAATCGCGCGGCCGTGGCGGCTCTTCATTATCATATGAATTGCCCCACAGGCCACTATAACGCAGATGTAAACCAGCATAAACGAGGAGTAACGCGGTATGTTGCGCAGCCCCCTGGCCCCGTAGGTAATAGTATCCAGATTGTTTAGCACAACACGGATAATCTCACCGAAGCCCAGAGTTATGATCGCCAGGTAGTCCCCCCGCAATCGCAGGGCGGGAATGCCGATTATTACGCCTGTTATGGCCGCCGCGACACCGGCTACGATCAGCCCGCCGACGACAGAAGCCATGCCGGGCAGAACCGCCGCTCGCCAAAAGAGCGCACCGGCATACGCACCAACCGCCATAAAACCGGCGTGACCCAAAGGCAGCTGGCCTAGGTAGCCGGTGACCATGTTAAGTGAGACCGCGAGGATTATAAAGAATCCAACCTGGATGATTATGGCAGTTTGCGCACGACCGAGTATCCCGCTGCCCATAATTTGGTTGCCAACAAGTAGAAGAGTGATAATTAAGACAGTGTTGATTATATAGCGCACTGGCATGGACAGTGTGAACCGCTTCATTACGCTGCCCACCCCCTAAACCTTTTCCATAATAGGTCGTCCCATAAGTCCGGTCGGACGAACCATAAGCACTATTATCAGCAGCAGGAAGACGACACCATCAACCCAACCGGAGAGCCCGGCAGCCGTAACCAAAGCTTCCAAAAGGCCGATAGCGTAGCCACCCACCATGGTGCCGGGGATAGAGCCTATCCCCCCGAACACGGCTGCTACAAAGGCTTTAAGCCCCAGCATAGCCCCTATGGTTGGAGCTATCAGCGGGAAGCGCACGCTGTAAAGCAGCGCACCCACCCCGGCCAAAGCCGCGCCCACCGCAAATGTAAAGGTGATGATGTGGTTTACGTTTATTCCCATTAGCTGGGCAGCGCCTTGGTCTTCGCTGACCGCACGCATAGCTTTACCCAGCTTGGTGCTCTTTACCAGAAGGTGAAGTGCGGCCATAGAGGCTATACTGAGCGCTACGGTTATAATGGAAGTATAGGCAATCGACAACCCGCCAATGGAGACGCTTCCCGTCGGGAAGAGCAGGTGCCCGGGAAACCCCCTGTCGTTGGCGGTAAAAAAGAACTGTGCCAAATTTTGCAGCAAGATGGATATGCCAATAGCCGTTATAAGTAGCGAAAGCCGGGGCGCAAACCGCAGCGGCGTGTATGCAAGTTTTTCAATGATGACAGCGAGCAGGGTACATCCGGCAACCGTTACCAGTGCCGCGAGCAAAGCAGGCATCCTGCCCAGGGTGAGGGAGAACAGGGCAATGTATCCGCCCACCATAATTATGTCGCCGTGGGCAAAGTTGAGTAGCTTTATTATTCCGTAAACCATGGTGTAGCCCAGTGCTACCAGGGCATAGATCGAGCCCATTTGCAGGCCGTTAATGAGATGTAAGGCAAATGACATGGTGACGCACCTTTCCCAAAAAAGGCAGGTGGGGGAAGCGCTCGAAATGAGCGCCCCCCTTGCCTTAGTGAGTAATATCAAATTCTTAATACTAAGAACCTGTATCTAAAATACTGGTTCTGATTTTTAGAAGGTGCCCCAGAATCTCTCTTGGCCGCCGTCTACTGTTACGATAAACGCAGTCTTTTGTGGGTTGTTGTAGCTGTCAAAGGTGATATGGCCGGTAACGCCGGTCAGGTCAGTTGCGGACATGTGACCGATTATGGCTGCTCTGAACGCCGCTTGATCGTCCGCGGAGTGACCCTCGGCAATCGCGGCCTCAATAGCGGCGATTAGAATCATGGCAGCGTCGTATGCCTGTGCGGCAAACATGTTGGGGGCAAAACCGGCAACCGCAGTGTAGTTTGCTATAAAGTCCTGCACTCTGGGGTCTTCGCTCTCTTGTGTAAAGCCGGTGAGGAAGTACGCGCCCTCTATAGAAGAAGAGTCCGGCATCTCGGCGAGTGCGCCGTTCCAGCCGTCCGCGCCCAGCATGATGGTATCAAGACCGACAGCCGCGCTCTGCGGGCCCATCAGGGCAACGTGGCGGATGTAGGCCGGGAAGAACATTACATCGGGGTTGACTGCCGCAATATTGATGAGCTGGCCTTCGAAGGAAATCGCGTCGTCAACAAAGTTTTCGACTGCGACGATCTCAAGACCGATCTCTCCGGCGCGCTCGACGAAGGATTCCATCAGGCCGATAGAGTAGTCAATGTCGTTGCTGAACAGTACCGCTGCGGTCCGCGCTTCGAGAACTTCGAAGGCGAAGTCGGCCATCTTCACGCCCTGGAATGGGTCAATGAAGCAAGATCGGAACATGTTTGACCAAACGTGGTTGTTGTCTGAGTCAAAGGTTACGGCCGCGTGGGTAGCCGAAGCTGTAATCATCGGCATGCCGTCATTGTAGGCTTCGGGGACAACAGCTATGGTCGGACCGCTGGTTACTGAGCCTATAATCGCGGTAACATTGCGGTCATACAGTGCGTGGTAACCGGTAACCGCTAGGGCAAGATCACCCTCTTCGTCGAACTGTTCAACCCTAATCTGCAGTCCGCCGAGAGCGTTAAACTCGTCAATGTAAAGCATGGCGCCCTGCCGCACCGAATTGCCGAAGTAGGCAACAGGACCGGTGAACGGACCAAGCAAGCCAATGGTAACTTCTGTGACGTCGCCGGCGGCTCCGGCGTCGGTTCCGGGTGTGGGAGCTGGGGGTGTAGTTGTAGCGCCATTACCGCAAGCGGCAAGCAGAGCCAAAGCCACCACAACAGCGGCTACCTGGTAAAACATTCTGCTTTTCTTCTTCATAACTTTGCTCCTCCTTATTGAGTTTACTCTCCAACCTGTCCTCTAACAGAACTACTAACGATATTGAAAAATTATATTTCTTCTGGGGTAAAAAGTCAACGTATCTCATTCTTTTCTGTCACTTTGCGTGGGAAAAGCCTGCACGGGTAGCAATTTTGATAACATGTTACCAACGTTTTTGCGTCAAAAAAGTGTGCACTGTGCGAGGTCGGCATTTTGTTTGGCAACATTTATGTCGGTCAACCTGCTGTGTGTGCTGTGTACACGTACAAATCCCCACTTTATGCGGGGCTTTGCAGTACAACGCTGACGAGCAAGTCGGCAAGCTAGCGTCCGCGTACTAATGAGTGGTGACGTGGGAATAGTTTTTACCGTTTCCCGGGAAGCTCGCTGCACGTTAAGTGGCGCCGGTAATTTGGATGGCGCCAGAACTCGAGGGCCTCTGCCATATGCCGGGCTACATCCATTTGGTAGACCTCGCCCAGCAGAGGGCCGGAAATAATCTCCCGCGGGTCGCCTATTGCCTGCATTCTGCCCTCGCTCATAACCATCAGCCCGCCGCCTAGGCGCAGCGCTAAGTTTATGTCGTGGAATACGCCGACTACCGCCCGCTCTCCCCCACTCACCCAGCTCTTCAGGTAATCCACCAGCTCAGCCTGGTGCTTCAGGTCAAGGTGGTTGGTGGGCTCGTCCAATAGCAGGAGCTTTGGCTGCTGAGCCAGAGTGCGGGCCAAAAACACCCGCTGGAGCTGCCCACCGGAGAGCTCGGTTATCTGGCGCTCGCGCTCTTCCCACAAGCCGACCGTTCGCAGGCAGTCTGCGGTTACTTCTTTGTCCTCGGCGGTTTGCGAGCCTAGCAGGCCACCTTTAATGTGTGCATAGCGGCCCATCATTACGGTCTCGTAAACGCTGTAGGAGAAGTACGCCCCAGATATTTGGCTGAGCATGGCGACTTTGGCGGCCAGTCGGCGGGGTGGCATATCTCGTATTTCTTCCCCGCAGACCGCGATTTTGCCTCGGAATGGCAAAATCCTCGCGATGGCCCGCAGCAGTGTGGTTTTGCCACAGCCGTTGGGGCCTATCACCGCCAGGCACTCGCCCGCGCCAAGGCCCAGAGAGACGTCCTTTACCACGTCCTCCCCGCCGTAGCCGGCACAGACCTCGTTAAGTTGCAGCATTTTCGCTTCCTCCTACATTAGGGTCAGGATTCCTGTACCCGACCATCTAGACCATCTATCTGTGCCGTGCGGGCGGGGATGGAGTCCCGCCCCTACACCCTTGTGCCACCCCTTTTGCTAAAGTAGATGTAGGCGAAAAACGGTCCGCCGATTATTGCTGTGACAGCGCCTACCGGCAGCTCTCCCGGCGAGATGATTGTGCGGGCGACAAGGTCGCAGACCACCATAAAGCCGCCGCCCACCACCGCCGACATTGGTATTACATACCGGTGCGAAGCCCCAAACAGCTTGCGGACAATGTGGGGCGCGACTAGATCCACAAAGCCGATGACGCCCACAAACGCAACCACGCTACCTGTGAGGGCGGCGGCCATAATCAGCATCGACCACTTGACCTGACTGAGGTTCACTCCCATGGCCCGGGCGGGCTCTTCGCCGAAAGTCATGATGTCGAGCTCCCGGCTGCGACAGAGAGCGAATATTATCCCCGCCAGCGCTACCGGAGCTAAAATCAGCACCGGCTGCCAGTCGCGCATTGCAAAGCTGCCCATCTGCCATAGCACAAGCCGCTGGATCTGCTCCCGCGCCAAGGCCGACAGCAAGGTGGTCAGGGCACTGACAAACAGTGAGAATACCATTCCCGTGAGTATTAGGGTGCCGGTCTGCATAGCGCTGTCTACCCGGCGTGCAAAGGCAAGCACCAGTACTATTGTGCCCATGCCGAAGGCAAAGCCTACCAGAGGCAGCGCAAAATTTCGAGCAAGGCCAGCCAGGGGCAGACCTGCACCGAAAAAGATGATAATCGCCGCGCCCAAAGATGCCCCCGACGACACCCCGATTGTGTACGACGACGCCAGTGGGTTGCGCAACACCGACTGCATTACAGCCCCGCTGACCGAAAGAGCAGCGCCCGCTATAAATGCGAGCAAAGCCCTGGGTAGACGCAAGTTCCAGAGTATTGGGGCAAAGCTGGGGTCTATAGCGCCGGACAGCTCCCTGCCAAGCAGGCGGCTGCCGATTATATGCAGTATCTCGCTCGGCGGAATTAGGACGCTGCCTATACCCACCCCGGCCAGCAAAACAAACCCTGCCGCCAAGCTGGCGGCCGTTAGCTTTACCCTCACTGATTGCGCTCCACGTATGGATGGAGTGCTACGGCAATCTGCTCAGCGGCAATAGCAACGTTATGGCTGGGGCGGCTGCTGGCGTTGGCATCGATAAAGTAGACCCGGCCGTTTTGTACCGCGGCAACGCCTGCCCAGCCCGGACGGCTGAGGATGTCGCCCACAGGGTCGTCCAACCAACCAGCGTTGGTGAGAATGACATCCGGGTTTAGGCTGACCACTATTTCATCCGAGGCAGGAATCCAACCCTCCTCCCCGGAGAAGATATTCACCCCACCAGCCAGCTCGACGAGTTCGTTGAGAAAGACTCCGCTACCAAAGGTGAAGAGAGATGGAGCCGCATCAATCTCAAAGAAGACGGTGGGGCGCTCGTCGGTCGCCGCGACCCCCTCGCGAATTCTCTCCAGCCACCTTTCCATTATGTCCACAAGCCTTTCGCCCCGATCCTGCTCATTTACAGCTTCGGCGATGAAGCGGATATCTCGTGCGATCTCATCCAAGCTCTGGCTGACGGGGACATCAACCACGTTTATTCCGGCGCTCTCCAACACCCGGAAGGGGTCGTCGGCCCCGCGCATCATACCGGTCACAAAGACGATATCCGGTTGCAGAACGATAAGTTCCTCGGGATCGAGGCCAAACCCCGGAAAGAGCGGGGTACCCTCCGGCAACCCAGGCACGTCGGCCGAGTGCTCGTCCGCAGCGATGATGCGCTCACCCACGCCAAGCTCGACTAGCACCTCGGTTATTGAGGGGCCCAGGGAGACTATGCTGCCGCTGCCATGAGCGCTGACTTCGGGCGCTTGCGGGCTCGAGACTATATTCTGTGCGGGAGAGGGCTGGGCGGCGCAGGCCGCCAGCGGGACAGCCAGCACTGCCGCTAGGAACAGTGTTAAAATCCGGGTTTTCAATATCTCCAGCTCCTTTGTTGTAAGAACCTGTATTCAATAACGAGAGTCATCCACGAGCCGAAGCGATTTTTTCGCTAGGCGAGGAGATTTTTTGCAGGAATTCTTTGTGCATTCCAAGAAAAATTGACGAAGTATAGCGGAAAAATTGCCGGCTCGGGGGCGGCTTGAGTATTGAATACAGGTTCTAATCGAAAAAACCAACCCGCAGCGAAGGTTATCGCTAGGAGTTGGGGGTGTTGCGGAGCCCACAATAGTCGCATACACGCAAAAACTGCGCAACGCCAAGCCCTTCCATACTCTGTGGAATCGCTGCGTTAACGGGAAAGGCAGGTTTTCCGGCTTAGACTTCGGGCACAAGCGCTTTGGCCTTCTCGGGCATACGCCCAATGGCTGTCTATAAGAATCTACTCCCCAGACATAAAGCATCGCTAAGTCAATACGGCAGCAGGACTGCTCAGGGTTCTCACCTGATTCCCTTTTAACACGCAGTGCGCGCACCTTTTCCTTTTGTTATTCGGTTTGCCTAGAAGTATATCCCATATGTAGGCGGCTGTCAACGCTTGACAAACGCGGGGGCTCGGCTTAATATGACACTAGCATAAAAATCGGGGGTGGGCCAGTGGAAAAGGCTCTTATAGCTATGAGTGGCGGGGTGGACAGTTCGGTGGCGGCCTGGCTGCTAAAAGAGCAAGGTTACGACCTCGCCGGTGCTATGATGAAGCTCTTTGTGAGTGAGGTCGAAAGCGGCTGCTGCTCGGCGGCCGACGCCCAGGACGCTCGCGAGGTAGCCCAGCGCATTGGGATACCTTTTTATGTCTTTAACTTTGTTGATGACTTTGCCGCCCAGGTAATCGACCGCTTTGTGGCGGCTTACCAAAGCGGCGCAACACCCAACCCGTGTATAGACTGCAACCGCTACCTGAAGTTCGAGCGATTTTTGCGCCGGGCGGACGAGCTGGGCATTGAGAAAATAGCCACCGGCCACTACGCCCGAATAACCAAGGAGGGCTCGCGCCGGTTGCTAAAGAAGGGGCTCGACCCTTCCAAAGACCAGAGCTACGCCCTTTACACTATGACCCAGGATCAGCTGGCCCGCACACTCTTCCCGCTGGGGGAGCTGAGCAAGGCCGAGGCACGGGAGATCGCCGCCGCGCAGGGGCTGGTAACCGCACAAAAGCGCGACAGCCAGGATATATGCTTTGCACCGGGGGGCGACTATGCCGGGTTTATTGAGGGCTATACCGGCGTGCCGGCAGCGCCCGGCTTCTTCAAAGACACGCTGGGCAGCACGCTGGGCGAGCACAAGGGAATTATCCACTATACTATTGGCCAGCGCAAGGGGCTGGGTATTTCCGCCGGGCAGCCGATTTATGTTTGCCGGGTTTGCCCGCAGACCAACACCGTCGTGCTGGGCGGACAGGAGGAGCTTTACGCCAAGACGCTCACAGCGCGGGATATCAACTTGATTGCCGCCGATCGGCTGGACGGCCCGGTACAGATGCGGGCAAAAATTCGCTACAACCAAACCGAGCAGCCCGCCACGGTATGGCAACTGGATGAGGACACTCTGCGCGTAGAGTTTGCAGAGCCACAGCGGGCGATAACGAAGGGGCAGGCCGTGGTACTTTACGACGGCGATGTGATCGTGGGCGGCGGGGTGATTGAAGACAGGTTCTAAACTTCCAAGCTGTTATTTAGCTACCTCTATTCCGTTGTTTGATCAATATGACATTTGCTGTTTATATGCCATATCCCAAAACAAATATTCAAACTCGACGCTAGAAATAAAGATTTCCTCTATCTTCTTTCTTTGCGTATCGGACATGTTTGCTACAAGGCTATCGAGTGCATCATAAAGCCATTCAAATGAATCGGAAAACTCATCACTTGCATAGTTCTCAATCCACGTTTTGTAAAAATTCCCTTCCAGCTTGTCGGCATATTGCGCTTTCAGCCTTTTGCCATAATCTGAATATGTCCACGCACAGGGAAAAACAGCGGCGAGAACTTCCGCCAGCCCATCTGTAAGCCCGTAAGAAAGCATATTTGCCGTATACGACCTATTGTAAATAGAAGGTTTAGCTGTTTGGGCTTCCTGCGGCGTTATGCCGAAACCCTTCATGTACTCCCGATGTACGTTCATTTCACCCGCGAGAATGTAGTGTTGTGTCTTTGAGAAGTTCGCCATATATTCCTCTGTGTCGGATTTCAGAACAGCGGTTGCGAACACCTTGGCATATTGCAACAAGTAAAGATAATCCTGCAGTAAATAGAACTTGAATTTTTCCTTATCCAATATACCCTTTCCGAGTTCTTGGACAAATGGGTGGTTGTACCCGTCCTCCCAAACTCTTGTAGCTTTTGCTTTTAGCCCTCTTGAAAATGACATTTAAACCCTCCTATTCTATTTCGGCAATGGTGCACTTCGAAAATCTAAAATTACGCCGTCAGCCGTCTGCTTAATCTCCTCCCAGTCCCCCGCTGAAGCCTTGTCGTAGACACCGTACACCTGCATCCCAATGCTTTTGGCACTCTTCGCCGCTATTAGTAGATCGTCAAACACCACGCATTGGTCTGGTTTCAGGCCTAATCGCCAGGCACAGAGCAGAAACACCTCCGGGCTGGACTTGGGCAGTGGGGCTTCGTCAGCGCCGCAGAGCACATCGAATAAATCCAGCAGTCCGTGTCGTTCGAGCGCCGGGTGGTAGACCCGCCGGTGCAGGGTGGTCGCCACCCCCAACTTAAGTCCACGCTCGCGCAGAGCCGCTAGGTACTCGCGAGCCCCAGACTTTAGCCGCACTTTGTCGGCGTAGGAGCTGGCGGCGGCCTCGTCCCATTCCCGCATGAGCTCTTCGGGGGTGTGGGGCAGCCCAAAGCGCTCTATAGTGTAGGCTGCGCTTTGAGTAAAACTCATGGTGAAGATTGTCTGGGCGTAGCCTTGCGGCGGGGTGATACCCCGCTTTTTTAACGAATCTGGGCCAATATCGCCCCAGACGTTCATCGAGTCGAACAGTGTACCGTCCAGGTCAAAGATGCAGCCTTTCATGACCGACATACGCTTTCAAAAAGCTCCCTCAGCTCCCGGGCCGCGGCGGTCTCATCCGGCTGAGAGACCACGGCCGAGACTACGGCGATACCGTCAATCCCGCTGCTCGCAAACTGCGGAATCGTAGCCTTGTTTATCCCACCGATAGCCACCAGCGGGATACTCACCTGCCTGCGTATAAGCTTCAGCTCATCTATGCTCATTAGGGTCGCGTCGGTCTTGGTATCGGTGGCGAAGAAGGCGCCCAGCCCCAGGTAGTCGGCCCCAGCGTGGGCGGCGGCTAAAGCCTGCTCCAGGTTGCCGGCTGAGACGCCTACGACCATCTCGTGGCCTACAATTTTTCGCGCGGCCTCGTAGGGCAGGTCGTCTTGGCCTACGTGCAGGCCGTTAGCGCCTACCGCCAGCGCAATGTCGGCGCGGTCGTTAATTATCAGCGGCACACCAAGGCGCGCGGTTATCTCCCGAACCCGTATGGCGGTCTTGTAAAACTCGAGGGAGGGCGCGTCTTTTTCCCGCAACTGAACCACCGTGCAGCCCCCTGCCACCGAGCGCCCGACACAGCTCTCGATGCTCTCGGCGCTCATCAATCCCCGGTCGGTTACGAGGTATAGAGTGTAGTCGATGTTAGGCTTCACAGTATCTCGCCATCCTTCCCACAGTTTGCGCATCCATTAGGCTGATAGCATCCAGTAGCGCGGAGTGGAAGCTGCCGTTGCCCAGCCGCCCTGCCTTCTCGTACGCGATTTCGCCGGCGATCCCCATGGCGAGCATACCGGCCACAGCCGCCTCTAGGGGGTCGCTGTGCACGCCGCAGAACGAGCCTATAAGCGCTGTGCACATGCAGCCGGTGCCAGTCAGTCGAGTGAGCATTGGGTGGCCATTTTTTATGAACACCAGCCGTTCCCCGTCTGAGAGCACGTCTACCGCCCCGCTGACCACAACGGTGCAGCCTAGCTTGGCTGCAAGCTCCTTAACCATTCGCCCCACGCTCTCAGGGTTGTCCATATCGCCGTCAGCTGCATCCACCCCTTTTGTTTGGGAGGCAACCCCCGCAACAAACTTTATCTCGGAAATGTTGCCACGGATAACGCTGAGGCTCAGCTCTTTGGTCAACAAAGCCACAGTATCATTACGCAGCTTGGAAGCCCCCGCGCCTACCGGGTCAAATACAACTGGAACCCCATTAGCGTTTGCCGACTTTCCGGCAGCTACCATTGAGCGGATGTCTGCTTCATCGAGTGTGCCCATGTTGAGCACCAGAGCACTAGAAATAGCTGCAATATCCGCCGACTCCCCGATAGCGTCGGCCATTATTGGCGAAGCTCCTATAGCAAGAGTAATGTTAGCGCAGTCGTGCACGGTTACAAAGTTAGTTATCTGCTGCACAAGCGGAGACTTTCCCCGCACTTTGGTTAAGAGCTCGGCGTATTTATTCGGCATTTTTGCTGCCCTCCCCAAAATAAGCTTTGTACATTTCGTAGAAGTGGTGGGTTGGGCCGCTGCCCTTCCCGAGGCCTGGGGCGTGGGCAATAGCCGCGTTTATGTACTTCTTGGCCTTGCCTACTGCCTGAGAGGGCGAATAACCCAGAGCCAAGTTGGCGGCTATCGCAGAGGAGAGCGTGCAGCCTGTCCCGTGGGTGTGCTTGGTGTCCACACGGGCGGCGGGGTAGCGGTAAAACTCGCTGCCGTCAAACAAAATGTCGACAGCCTCGCCCATATGGTGGCCACCCTTGACCACGACTGCCCGGCAGCCCATAGCGTGGATAAGTTTTGCGGCGTGCTCCATATCCTTTTGGGTTGTTATCTCCAGCCCGGTGAGCTTCTCGGCTTCAGGGATGTTGGGGGTGAGCAGGTCGGCTAAGGGCACGACCTCGCTTATAAGGGTATCCACCGCGGACTCTTCCATTAGGGGGGTACCGTTTTTGGCGTACATTACGGGGTCAACTACGATATTTTGGGGCTTCCATTCCCGCAGCTTGCCGGCCACAGCCAGCATGGCCTCCCGGCAGGAGAGCATCCCGATCTTTACGGCGTCCGGGGGGATATCTTCAAACACCGCGTCGATCTGTTTTTCGATGATGTCCGGGCGGACGTCCTGGTACTCGATTACCCGGAGGGTGTTTTCCGCCACCACCGAGGTCACGGCACTCGTCCCGAAGACGCCGTGGGCTGCAAAGGCCTTGAGGTCGGCCTGGATGCCCGCGCCCCCGCTACAATCCGAGCCCGCTATGCTAAGCGCTGTCTTCACATTTTCCACTTCCTTTCGTCTTTTAAAGTTGGGCAAAAAGCGGACGCTTTCCAGTACAAGGAAAGCGTCCGCTGAGCTTCGTTTTGATTTGCTTCCTACGCTGGTGTTAACCAACAGGTTCAAAGGGTCAGGTTTTACCTTCTCAACTCACGGTGTGAGTCCCCCCGCAAACATGCATGTATTAAGTTTTCTACAGTATAGCAAAGCCGGGCGCAAAAGGCAAGCATTTATTAGGCAAGGTGACTCTGCCCCAAGCTTATCTCCAGACACCAAGAATCAAAACCACTAGTAAACTAGTGGTATGCACAAGCCCTGGAAGGGCATATTACAGGCTTAACCCCTCAAGGGGCATTGAAAAAGTT
>Ga0136643_10007770_pt1 | contig 15561 bp, 4 predicted proteins | sample TergutLab28metaG_FD_96883 | JGI IMG/M metagenome (GOLD analysis project Ga0136643, IMG submission 96883) | Labiotermes labralis P1 segment gut microbial communities from Petit-Saut dam, French Guiana - Lab288 P1 (version 3) (version 3) | ecosystem: Host-associated > Arthropoda: Insects >... | reverse complement strand
TTTTAATTTTAGCACATCCTGTATATAAAATGTGAATAATACAGGAACCAAATACGTTAGAATTATGAAACAAACTGCATTTTGAAGAGAAAAAAACGGACAGTATACACCATGTTTAAAATACTCGGTACCTATATTTGTTGAGTAAATATATAAAATGCAACTTTGGAGGTTAGCGGTGCGGTACGACCACTATAGTTGACGTTAGGCGTCCAAAGGTTAAACACGCGCATTAAGTGTTATAATATTTATGAAATTTTAGAAGGCTAAGATCAGCAATTTTTTAAGCACTTTTTTCTTTTCGTGACCTATATGTATTTTATTCGTTCATTCTTTTGTTGATTTCTTCATGTGTATATTTAGGTCTGTGCATGGGTTGTTTAAAGACATGATCTTACATGAGATTTAAGTGTCTGACGCCGGTGAGATTATTATCACCTCCTGAGGTGTGACCCCTTGTGTTTAGCAGGTAAATACTGGCATTTCGGTAAATTACTGAGGTTGAAATTTATTTACTTTTTTGGAGATGAAGCATTTAGATCCTGAGTAACTTGGCTACCTATATGCTACACATCTCGTCACATCCCAGAAGACAATAGGTGGTTCTTGATTATTTAAATCTTTATTAAATAAAGTAACAGCCGTTGTACAGGTCAATAAAGATTATTCAAACAAAGTACACATCACATTAAATAAAGTCATACGCTTTACGTATTTCGCCGCCTCTAATGATAGGTCCATAAGCCCTTCCAGAACGTGTTTTCCACAGAGTGCACTCCAGAGCTCCCTGTTTCAAGTTCCCTTACTATTACTATTTTATCACATCATTTAGCAGTTGCTTACGTCTTCTCCCTCATCTTCCCCTACTTTCTTTCTTTCGATAATTTGTTATACAAGGCAATTCCTACGCAAGATGTAAAAAAATACGGTTAGCCTTCCTTCGTTTCACTGTATGCATAATGTTTCTTTCTTCTTGAATCTATGTAACATATCTTTATCTTCAGGTTTGTCTTAATCTCGAAAGACACATACAATTTTTTTCTTACGATATGAATTATTTTACAATTTTTGTGAAAATAAGAATATGAAACAAATGTAAAGGTAGTTGAGTCTCTTATTTCCTTTCACAATCAGCTTCATAGGTGAACAATTATATTGCTAACATATCTAGTTTATCTTCAAATTATATGGATGTAAAGCATTAAACAGTCAGAAGAATGTGACTAGATTAGTTTCAGTATTTATGAAAATGAAAAGCGTCCCGTTAAATGCCATGCAAACTCACAGGAATGGTAGGGGTATAGATCTATCCTTACTCCGCCCCAGCGCTAGAAGGGGTGGGTGGTCAGCGCCACAACCCGGCCGCTTTAACGTAGTTGAAAGAGACGCGTTACCCATTGTACAGGAGACTGTGTATTTGTGGGGAACCAATGCAAAAGGAACCACTTACGTGATGAATCAAAGAATAGCCTCGACAAATAAAGAATAGGGGTGGAATATTGAAAGAAGAAATACAAAGACCCAATATATTTTGATTGGATAACATTCTTATATGGAACATTGCTACGTGTAATATTGTAAAAGAACCGTCTTATACCGTAATATGAACTTCTTATTACTGTAAGATATTCAGACAGTTGTTCTTTATTATTTTGTGACAAAATACAATGAAACTGGAGGACATTGTAGCGGTATATTGTATGGTTGTTAACTACGTTCGTTAACTGAACAAAATTATTCTTTAAAATATCTTGCACCTTTCAATCTCTGTAGGTGCATTTGAGTTCCGCTGTCGGATGCTGAATCAAATAACAGATAGGGCAACTTACATTTGCTGTGTGTGACAGCGTGTTGTACCTTATCTTCTTTCATTAAAATCTGATATTTGTGACCAGTGGCTTGTGTTGAGCTATTACATTAGACTGAACAAAAAGCCAGTCTCCAATTAAACCTAAAGTTCATACGTTTCAGCCTCCTAAGTCAGCAGTTCTTAAGTACTAACACTTCATTAAGAAGATCTATTTCTCTTAAAGGCTAAAATCAGAAAAGAGGGGAACTTAATCTTACTCATATTGCGAGGAATTTTCTGTTACAAAAGTATGCACAGTTGACAATAACTTTGATTTATTACTTCCATTTTAATAAATTGATAAATTACATTAAGAGGCTTTTGTTTGACCAGATATTTTGGCATCTTTGGCATATTACATTTCTTAATGTGACTGTCATCTGTAGGAGAAAGGGTGGAAAAAACTTAACTGCAAATTTCTATTATTCTCTCCTCATATTGAAACCCTCTTTTCCTACCAATTTCCATTTCTCCTGTACCGCTTTGCTCTGATGCTGTCTCTTTTCCTCATTGATTTTCATACCGTTTGGTCTCTTCCATTTATCTTATTTTCTGGCTCGCTTTTCTCCGTCTTCTGGTGCGACGCCAAGACAAGCGTAAACTCGAACCTGACACCGCAACTTGTAGTTTATCTTGTCACAAGAGACAAATTCCTCCTCTAGCTAGCCACCTAATCCGTAACCTTCTGCTTCTCATTTCGTTGCAAATTGCGAGATTTGAATTTCTTGTCGCTAATGAAAGTACACGTGCAGAATTTTGAATTATATTGGCATGTTATAGTATCGGAATACTGTCTCACTGTGTTTGTGTCATTTCCAATCATACAGAATGCACTACGGTGTTTTCAAAGTCATGGTCTATTCTTATGGCTCTGAATTGAATTCCGTCTATTGAATTTGCTTTAGTTTAAGGTGGACGGATGACAAACTATACATGTGAGCCTTAAGAAACAAACAGAATCTGCTACAGATATGAACATCTGGCTGGTGAAATAATATACGAACGTATGTAAAGATACATGCGTGCATACATTCACACACACAGATATACATACATACGCACATATATATACATCCGTAAGTACCGAAACTCTTAACTTTGCAAGAACAAGTAGGTTGATACAGCTATTATATTTAGACTTCCCATTCTTCTGTTCATTATCCGAATCTTGCATTAATTTTGTCGCAGTTTCTTCAGTTTCTTAAGTTTCAGGTCGTTAACATTCTTGAGCAACTTTACTTGTCGTATGACGTTGCGTAGCGTCTGTAGTTGAAAAGATTCACTGAATATTGCAGGAACTAATGAAAATATTTTATCTCATGTTTCGTCTGTCTACGATACGGGAAACCTAAAAGTATTAAATTTAAAATTTAATTTCAAGTTCTTCTCTTATGCACTTCACGATTCTGCATTGGTTACAAAGAATAAGAATATTTTACACAGAAAATTTGGAATAATTCTTCCTAATATTGCTTCTAAGAAACTTTGCACAGAGGTCGTATTTGAATTAACTACCAACTTTCATTCTCACTACTGTGAAATTTTTAAAAATTGTGCTAAATTTAGAACGTCGTATATTTAAAAAAATCAATTTCCTGCAGAATCTGCTCCAAGTCAAAACGAATATTTATTGGAAAATAATCGCTGGGTTCAGCCATTTCTACGGGTAATGTGTCACTATTCAAGTCCTTATGACAACCGTAATAATCTAAAATCCTTAATTAAAATTAAACATATATACAGCCTTATCTAATATTTTATTTCTAAAAACTCCAAATAGACAAAAATGTTGAGATTTTATATATAAGAGGTATATGCCTGCTCAGTTGTTCCGCGATATTTATACAAGAATAACATTGGTCCTTCAATGGGACAGTATGTAGCCTACTGAATGTTTTCACGAAAAGCAATTTTATTTAGCAGAGATGTAGATAATTTAGTATTAGTTTCTAATTGAAATGTCCCTACCCCTAAAATTAGTTATTCTAATTAAAATATGTGAACAGAACAGGCAATGTAATGTCGATGTAAATAAGCGTTTTTCTGACGGAGTTCTTATTTAGAACAACCTGAAATAAAATTACTTTCTAGACTGTTTTGAAATTTTCTTGAGAATATACGTTTAACAGATTAAAAACCATTAGGGTCTGGATTTGAATTGTAGAGGACAGCTTCGTGTCAGTGTTAAAGACGTTAATTTGCTGGATATAAAGGTCGTAAATCGGATGGCACAAGTTCTTTTAGTCGCTAGTAAGGAGGTCAGTGCGGTACCAAATGCAGCTTCAGCAGCACGCAAGAAAAGTCATATATAACAGCATAAAAAAAACCTGTGAAATTTTAAGTTCATGTATTTTAAAATTACATCCTAGAACGTCACTCATGAATAAGTCACTAAAAGATTAAAATCAGAGAAGAATGTTTTGAATCAAGAAGGAATACGTGAAAGAATTTTGGATAAAGTTGCGTAGTTACGAGTTTCATAATGTATCAAGTTTACAAAATATTAAATCTTGGAGGTTGGTCAGATTAAGACTTTTAAGAAGGAGGTAGATTTTAACACACATAAAACATTTATGAAGTGGGTACAAAATCTGGGTCGAAATCCTGAATAAAAAGGTACATTAGGAGACACATGCCTAGAGGGCAGGATAATAATAAGGCCTAGGAAGGAAAGAGGAGATAATACACAAAACGCAGATCTGAAATGTTTAAAAACTTTTAGTAAAATTGTGAAAAAGTAGCATCGGATATGTAGGCTTAGGAGGAAGGATAATAAGTAAATATTAAACAAATGTTGTGTTCGGATTTGGATAAGATTGATCTGGCTCAGGAGTGGGCCGGTGGCGAGATATTCTGGTCACAGCAATGAAGTTGTCAGTGAAAAAGTGGCCGAGTGAAGAACTACTGGTTGCGCAAGAAGATTTGTGCTCTAGGGAGCGTTGAATAATTTCTTTGGTACCACGTAAACTTGTTATATGACTGACTTTTCCTTAATGGCAAATGAGGAAGGGAGTTGCCTAAATTCTTGGTGTTTTCTAGCGTCGGTATTTCCTCGAAGCCGATTTCACGATCCATAGAGCCGCAGCGACCCCACCCTACGTCTGTGGGTTTAAGGTGACTAAGAAATGCCATCACGACCGTTCTTGGTGCTGATATGCAAATTAATCACATTTGATAGAACTTTCTTACACCGGCTTTTTTTGTTATCGCAAAGACCTTCATTTTCACAAATCTTATTAGGAAGTGAAGCGAATTAAACACGATGAATAATAAAGAAGTTAGTCATTTTTACCAGTGTATGCATGTGTCAGCCACATACAAAAATATGTTTTATGTTTGTCAAATATAAATTTGGTCAACAGTGTGATCCGATTGAATTAAACATACTTCTAACAACATAGTGCACAAGCAATAAACGAATAGAAAGGGTTACAACCAAAAAAAAAGGTAACACTGTAGATTCTTTACTGATCGCAAAAAAAACAAGAACATAACAGAAACTGCACATATTTCTTAGCAAGCGTTTTATAGGAATATGTTACATTTAGGTCAAAAATTTCTTATCTAAAATTCAACGTTATTTGGCTGATGTGAAAACTCGGATAGGGCTTGGTTTCACTGATATATTTAAAAGGATAACCAACAACTTTTAACACAAGTAATCCTATGACCATTTTTTCGAGTAATTTTAGATGTTTATATCTTATTATTTTGTAATCAGTAATAAGAGATATAAGGAATTGCTCTCATAATAATTAATATGAAACTTTCCACTGAATATTTTATATTAATAGTGAATTATACAGTGAGTTTAAAATATCATAGTATATTCATGACCTGTATTGTTGTGTGTGACTGAAACGTATATTAGTATTTAGGAAATACACCATGATACAGAAGCGTGGATGTACAGCACTGCGCAAAAATTGCTTCTTATTTTTTGGCAGACTAAAATAAGGAATGGTGGAGGTGAAAGATATAATTTTATTTTCATAAAAAGAGTGGCCAAAAGTTGGCGAAAATGAAACCTTTCCAACCTCACATTTGTTGGTTTTATTTAGTATTTTCATAGCACAGAATTTAAAAACGTTGCTATTGTGAGTGTTTCTATTCTGATACGCAAACTTCTGCCAGGCGGTACGAATGTTTTCAACTTTTCGCATTCCTTTTTATTCTTTACTCATCTCCCTGCAACTAACTGCTTTCATAGGCATTCTATTTTGCTGAACACAGTCATTCAGGTTTAGCAATGCAGAAAATCTTATTGCGGACTCTCTCTTTCACCTGATTCCAGTGATCGATCGGCCTAAGTCATAAGTATGCGACACCATCTTGCTGGGACTGCCGATTTGAATCCCGCCGGAAGCATGGTAGTTTTTCGGTTGTGAATGTTGTGTGTTGTACTGAGAGGACTCTGCGACGGATCGATCCACATCCAGGGAAGTCCTACCTAGCGTTTGTGATACTGAGTTTGATAAAGTGTCAAAATGACCCACTATACCTACGGTGAGTACGTAGAAGAGGCTGGAATAAGAAAATTTGCCTGTGTCAGCAATTGGTAATTAGTAATTACTATCAGAAACTGGAGATGAGTACAGACATTACCTTTAACCCCTTAAAGGTAATTCCGTACACGAATTTTCTAACACTACCAACGTCTGAATAATGCTTGGCACTGTAGTTACTTATATATTCGCATGGAACACCAATTATTTCCTTAACGGTGACATAGGTACTTGGTCGCGGTGTCCTCCGCCAATAGATTATTGTTTACCGCCTTTAACTATCAGCGACGTTACTCCACATCTCCTAACGGGGATTTATAATGATGTCTGCGGTCAGTATAAAGCAATCCATTGCGAAAGAACCTACAAGAGATCTTAGTATTCTGTTCGTTTCGGGCTACTAGCGCCGTCGTGTCAGCTGGGACCTTATCTAGGCTATTGTGCTTGCAAAAGCATTAGTAGGTTGTGTGAGGAAAAGATTGAGTGTATATATGTATATGAATGTATGTATGTATTATGTATGTATGTATGTACGTATGCATGTATGTATATATGTAGGTATGTATGTATGTAAGTATGTATGTGTGTATGTGTGTATGTATGTATGTATGTACATATGTATGTACGTATGTATGTATGTATGTATATAATATACATATACAGATATATAAACATCTCTTTGTATGTGTGTAAATTAGGTGCCCGTCAACCTTCCAGCATTCTCGACACAGGTTTTCTTGACTTTCCTCGGAAATGGTTCTCAATGTCCATTTTGGTACACAGTCTTCCGATTTAATTAAATTCATCAAAATTAATCCCCCTAGTCTAAAGACAACAAATTATCTTTAAAATTTAAGTGTTTTAGTACCACCCAGCCAATCAAAATTACCCGGACCTTGCCAAAACTTCTCACCATTATGATGTCCTTGTTTTCAAGCTACTCCTTTCAAAGGACGAGTGGGCAAGCACTGAGAACCTTCTAACAAGTTTCTGCACACAACACAACCCGAAATAAATTCTGTCTCAATTCTCCACGTCCTTACGCCTCCTGTACTCTTCTACTAGTAACGCCGTTTATCAGTATTTTTCACCCTCTTTTGGGGTTTTAGAGGGTTATCTAAACAAAGTTAATTTTCCTTATAAACTCTCTATTCTTCTTCGAAAATTACTGTCTTCCATTACGTGATAACAAGTAGACCGTTTGAAATTTACCAGCGTTTCTAAAGAATTCTATGTCCCAAACTTCGTGATAGACAGATGGCAGAGTTTACTCATGAGTACTGGTGATTTTCAACTTGCTGTATGTTGATATAGCATTTTTAACTCAGAGTTATTCGTAAAACCTCACCCTCACTTTTCTTACACCTTACGCGTTTAGAGCTAGGCTCGTGTAATGTAAGAATACGTAGACCTGCACTAGTTGTAATTTTGCCTAGTAAAATTCGTGCATGTTTCCATCAGTTAAAATTTGTTATATATTTTTTTTCCATATAAAGTTACTTTGTATGATGTAAATCAGTCTTACCTCTGTCTAGATATGACAAACGTTCAATCGTCGCACTTCTGTAAGTCCTTCTCGACCAAGTATTTTATTATTCGTGCCTGCTGTGTGTGATATAGGTGTATCGAATGAAAAGTTCTGCAGCTAGTTTCCTGTAATTGCGCCAGTGTACCTCTTTTCCTTTCAGCCATAGCAGAAAGTCAAGAAATCTAAGAAATCTAATTCTCACGCCTTTCCGGATTCTCACAAAGGGAACAGAAGCGCCTCTCTTAGCGTGCCACTTTCTGTGATTTCTTTTGAGTTCGTCCCTCCTCGTTCTGTTTGAAAAAAAAACAATCACCAAGGCGCGTGCGGCTGCTGGTTGATGCAATTCAAACGTGTTACTTCGTTCTGTTACTCTTTATCTGTTTTCAATTCAAAGGAGATATTTTCTGAGGACGACAGAACTTTATTTCAGCACCTGTCATTTCTAGAACAGCACTTTTACACTTCAGGCTTCTTGTGGGCTATAGCCTGATTGCTGTTTCGTTTAAGATGTGAAGCTTTTCGTTTCCTACATGGCTCACAAAATGAAACACAAGGAAAATCGAAGTGGTCACATTTTTGTGATTGCTACGAGGTGTTGGTTTTCTTTATTTCTTTTAACATTTATAAATCAATTTTTCGTTGTTTTACTGAAATTTTATAACATAAGAGATTATATCGCTCTGTATTGTGGGAATAAGTCTTAGAAACTGACTATTAAACTCTTGGCACATGTTCCTTAAGGTACGGCTCTTGTGTCTGTGCAGTTAGCTTGAAATTTAAATGCTACCTTCTTAGAATAAGAACTGTGAAATGATACGCTTGCAAAGCACCTGTGTTTCAAGTTCAAGACATGAATTAACTAATCAAATATGTAACTGCGTGGGTAGAGGATTATCTCAAGACGCTTTGAGTTGCTCAGTTGATCAAGAACTTTCAAGCATTTTGTACAAATCGAAGGTTAATTGCCAAGTTTAAAAGAGCTCACCCAGCGATATGAATCAAATCTTCACATCCGCTTTATTTAGTAAGAATTTTAAAGCAGCCTCTCATCAGTCCTTACACCACCACAGTATTTGCGTCCTTTCAGGTTTTCCTATTAACTTTTTGTTAACATTCACTGTGTTGAGAGCGTCAAAAACTTGTTTGTTTATTTCACCTCTCGTTAGATTATGGCTAGTTAGGTGAAGTGCAATGTCTGTTTTTTTTTAATTATTGGAAAAAAGTATACTAAAATTTATGGGATGAATTTATATTTTATTTACTTCCATTTATTTCCTTTATCATGGAGTTTGGGAGTTAGTGTTTATATATGTGATTCCACGAAGATTCTTAGCTAAGAAAGTGCAGAAGCCTCAAAAACTATTTTTGTACTGTTTATTAAGATGTTTTAATTAAGTTGTTTTAAAATTATTTGTTCTCTGACAGGAACCACATTCCTACAGTGTTTCCTATCATTAACGTTTAGACGCCTAACATCAACTATAGTTGACATACCGCACCGCTAACCTCTAAAGTTGCATTTTATATATTTATTCAACAAATATAGGTACCGAATATTTTTAACACGGTATATACTCTCCGTTTTTTTTTTTCAAAATGCAGTTTGTTTCATAGTTCTAACGTATTTGATTCCTGTATTATTCACATTTTATATACAGGGTGTGTTAAAATTAAAAAAATAATTCCGGCGCCAAAAGGGTAATAAGATTAAATATTACTTTTATATTAGTTTAGTCAGTTGTTGGTGGGAGCTGCGGAGGAGAAATAGCAGACTATACTAAGCGAAAGGCTCGGGGTTATTGTACATGTTCCGGTGCAAATTATCGTTGCGGCTGAAAGGTTGACTTGGGATCAACACGTCATCCTGATATGAAGGAGAGTTGTGGTAGCAGTATATAGTTAGGGGTGGCAACAAGCTATGACTGGAATGGGAAGTGGCTGCTGGAGTGAAACACCGCAAGTAAACTTTGTCCACGTGACCAAAATATTGAACAAAAAAAATATTGTATGAATTTCCCCTGGTCTTAACGGAACTGCACTTTTCTTCACTGAGACATCGACACTTTGTGTTGCTGAAATGCATTTTTTTGGAAGCGATTATAAAATTTCATGACCCAAAGCAAACGCTGGATAGTTAAATTTTGATATCGTTTCCTGTACGAATGTAATAATGAATGACGTTTCTGCAGCAGAATGGTAGAGACGTTTAATATAAGTGCATTTAATGTCTCATTTTCTGAAGTGTTTTATGACTGTACATATTATGTGCCAGGGAGAAAAAAAAAGAATTCTATTGGTAATTAATAATTTTTAACTCTCATCTGTGCTAGAGAGTATGAATGTGCGGAGCTATATCTCCATTCTTCGCATGCCTGACGATTCATCACAAGTATTTTTTGGTCTCTACACAACAAAAAGCTGAAATTGTGAGATGTTATCTGTCACGCAATGGAACAACAGAGATCGGGGTTGGCCTATTCAATAGAATACTTATACCCAAAACAGGGCTTCGAAAATTGTTAGTACAGCAATAAAATTAACAAGGGGGATTGCTTGGTTAGAACTAGTAACACGAGTAGGTGATCTGAGAAACGCGTACAAAACGATAGTAGGAAAACCTAAACAATAGATAGCATTTTAGTGAATAATAAATACATTTAGATCGTACTGAATCACTTGTACCCTTCTCAACTTAAACCTCATTCTACACACAATAATATATGTAGGGTAAATTGGGACATGTGTTGGGAGCAAAATTATAGTTTATTTCGAAATGTTACAATTAAGTATGCTATATTTATCTGCCGGCCAACTAGGGCAGCTCCAGTTTGTAGGCTATTCTAATTTGAAATTCAACACGGTACTGTTTTTCGTTACATATTAAAAATAAAATATATAAAGTTTTAAACCTGTTCATTTCTCCTCTAATTTCTTGTTATATTTTTAACTAGATTTTTCCGCTCTCGTAATTTTTCCAGAAGACAATAACATTAAATTGAAAATAGAAATTCTAGTTTTGAGCGAAATTGATGTTGTCCGTAAATGTGTGAACTATCATATATATAGAAAGACAAGAGTGTACATTGATATGTAAATTGTAATGTTTTGTGCATCTTCTATATCTTTTAAAGCTTTCAGCAACATATTTTTGTAGTCTAAATGTAGGAAGTAGCGATGATTGTCAGTTGCTGAGGAACCAAATTCTTCTAGTGTGGAGGGGAAAAGACAGGAGATTCAATAGCGCAACGAATGACAAGCAATATCAGAATTCGATGGAGGTACGAGACAGCAACAGTGTAGCCTGTTTAGGGATGCTGTTCAGGTGTAAATGATTAGTTACTGTCACTCTATAGGCAATTTCGAAGGATACTGATCGAATCCCTGAGTAAAACACGAGTTCATTAAGATTCAATTCGTAATATTTCCTTTCTATATTGCGAAATGACAAATGAAGTTGTGATGTTTCCTATATGAAATAAGAGATTTATCCACGTACGGAAAATAATCCTGTTGAGCAGAAAATTTACACACGTAGTTCACGAAGGGTAATGGAAGATGAATCTTAAAGCTTAATTTTTTCCTGAGAAGTTATTCTATCCTGCAGGTTTGTTGCTATCATGCCATATTTAATCACGTGCACTGCGAGTTGAGGAGTAATATTTTGTAAAAGGAAATAAATTCCACCAACACATTTATATAATATATTGAATGGTTTTTCAGCAACTGATGTTTCATTGGTCACATGTTTCGACTGAGATAGGCCATCTTCAGGCCTTCTGTTGTCATAAATGTGAGAATGTGCAACTGAAACACGTGTGTGTGTGTACAGCTGCTAATACACAGTGTCATTGAATGAGGTGTATGTTAGTAATCATTTTTATTTTGGTCTTCGATTATAAAAGTGGGGCACAGTGCTTAAAATGTCAAGTACTTTTAATATAATATAATATAATATAATATAATATAATATAATATAATATAATATAATATAATATAATATAATATACTATAATATAATATAATATAATATAATATAATATAATATAATAAATATACTAAAATATAATATAATTAGGAATTATAACTTTAAAAATTATTTTGATACTTTAAACACAGTCACATTATAACAACTGCAGTTTAGAATAAAATGATACGCAACACTTACACACTAATTGTAAATCAGAAACTTCGGTTACGAAACTCATTGATTTCAACTTACATTCTCACCATTTGTGATAATAGAAGGCCTGAAGATGAAAAAATCGGGCGAAAAAATTGCCTATGTATTATCAGTTGCATAAAATAGATAGATAAAATAAAACTTGTGTTTACTATATTGATTTCATTTGTAACTCTGTGTACACAACGGGAAGCTTAACATGAAATTTGAATTAGATAATATTTTATAATCGTAGTGAGTTAATTTAATTCATCCCTTAACTACATGTTCATCATCATACCTTATCGTCAGTCTATCATCAGTGAGCAATGAAAGAAGGAAAACTGAAGCGAAATCAGTTGCTCCTCGTTGTTAGTCAATGATCATAATGACTGAGAATTGTCTTTGGGGCTCCTTTTGTCCAATTTCGGTAGTCGCGTTTGTTACTGTTTGCTTGCAGACAGTACCTGATGCAGGTATGTTTATGTTGTCTCTACAAAATGTTACATGCATAAATTAAATGGTTCATTCATTAGCTGAAGCCAATAAAACAAAACCGAATATTTTTATCAATTCTATCATAATTTTTCCATTCTGCAAACCATTATCTTAACAAAAATGGAATATTTTTTAAAGCTTTTTACCAGGGTACACAGACCTTCTAAAAATCTAGAAGATTTTTCAGAAGTCTAGGCTTCATAGTGGGGAAAGGAATCAAAATCTAAACAGAGGTCCCCACAGTTATTAGCGCCAGATCACAAAATTTTGTCTCCCTCTCGACCTGGTACAAGGGATTTTTGCACTCTTGGATATTATAATGCCTTAGTGCAAGATCCAAATTTAATTGGCCGTAGTGTCGACGCAACATCCTAAGATCACGCGTCCGACATGTTATTACTGATGACAGGAAATAGAGAATCATGTTTTGGAACTTCTTTTATACATGGAACTTTCGCACCAAGTTTCTTGAAAATCGATAATTGGCTCAAATTTGAAATATGGAGACACACTGATAGCAGAATGTATAAGCCTGCTTGTTTCCTTATGCAATGAAGTTCAACTAAGAGTAAACAAATATTTTTCCGCTTTATCTAAAAGGGAGAATTATTTTTCTACAGGTAGGACAATATCGAAAATCATTTCAAATTACTAAGCTTTAAATAAACATGGTTTTGGCAAATATAACGTCTCTGTACATATTTTGTCTCTAGTAGAGCTGGAGGTTTGAAGCTGTGATACAGCCGCTTTTTGCTGTTGTGTTCAGTGCTAAACCCTCACCACAGTAGGCTGCTGATGTACGTGCCCTGGAGCAGGTTTTGTTATCCCAAGAGATGAGATTTATGCGTCACCTACGTATGTATATTCACATGTCTAGCGTTGTTATTTGACACACTTCCAACCCAATTGTAGGTATAACAGGCAAAGGCTTCTCAGAAAAATAGGAAGAAGAGTGTGTATTACATTTTTTTTAGACACTAAAAAGAAAAGCAGCAGAATTTTATATAATAATTTAGGGATGTGGTAGTTTGGACTCTTATACTACGGTGAACGTGTGACGTAACGCCTTTTAAAGTGGTAGATATGTGTGAAGGTTCCAGAGAAACCACTTTCCCTCATCTTCACGTTAAATATTTCTACTCTACAGCCAGATGCAACATACGTTTCTTTTCCATGTACTTCAATTTCATACTTTTACTTACATACCTTTCTTCCTTCTGTACCCCTCGTTATTTATTGCTATGATGACGACAGTAGTGATGATTACTTGATGGAATATCAAGCCTTTCATCTTTAAATTAAGTTATAAATATTCGACCAGATCATTTATCTTGTCAGTAATCTAAATAACCACCTTTTTCTTGGAAACCCGACTGCCGGTTGATATGAGGTGCATCTTTAACGCATTTTTATAACCAGGTAACATGTTTGACACAACAGTATACAGGGTGTGCATACATTTTTCGTCTTTTTTTGACCCTAGCGGATCACGCGGTGGCGCAGTTGGGTGAGGCACTGCACTTATAGTTGGAAGGTCGCGGGTGTTATTAGAATTTTTCACTAACATACTCTTTCCTACCGCACTCTGACCATGGCATTCGACTGAGACTCTTCACAGATATGAGTACAAGGAATATTTCCGGGGGGAGGGGGGGTAAAGGAGGCTAGTGTGTAGGGCTGATAAACTTACCAACTTCATGTGCTTCCTGTCTTGAAATCTGCGAGCCCCAAACTTCTGGAACCCTCTGGGCCTGAATAGGACTAACCGTGAACTGATTTAACTTTGTTCTTGACCATAACTCTTCACGGAAGAGTGGTCGTTCGGTATATATTGTTCAAGCTTTCATTTCCGTTGGCAAGACTGTGCGTTGGTTGAGGTGACACCTGCACAGGAAGAAGGCATTTTCTTCCTCTTTCTTTTTTGTTGATATGTTTATCGCTGCCTGTTCTTATCTTGTGTAGCAGAATGTAACTGTGCGGCCGTCTCCAGCAGTGCGCAGCGGTGTGTAACGGCAGGAGCAGTGATTGCATAGCAGCAGTGATGAACCCCACAGTCCAAAGATTTGAACTAAACACATTATACTTATATCAGCATTAATCATATATACCACCGGGTGTAACCCAAAAAGCCAGAATTTTGCTCACATAATGTATGTGCACGTTTCTTACAATAAACAGCCTATGAACACATGGTCCTGTAGAGCAGTCCCTTTATGTTATCTCTAGTGGAAGTACACTGTATTTTACGCAGGGTACTAATCGAATGTTCGTGTATAACGCATATTTATTTAAAATTTCCTGTGGTGACCCAGGTTTAAGGCAGAGACAGAGCATGTGGGATTTACGGTGGATAGAGTAGCACCGGAACAAATTTTTTTCCTAGTACTTCGTTATTTGCTTTTCAGTGTCATTCCACCAGTATTCCACACTCCTAACCATCTTCAGCATGACTGTTAATAGAAGCCTGTGCACTATCCCTTAAAAGTGACAAGTTTGGAATTCTGACATCACGAAAGAAAAGTACTTTCTTTAAGCCTATCGGCCGCGCCATGTTCCAAGCGGTTAGCAGCCGCTTTTGGCCCCAGAGGTCCTAGTTTAATTAGTGGCCAAACCATGTGAGATTTGTAGTAGACAGAGTTGCCCTGAGACAGAGTTTTCTCCTAGAACCTCGGTTTTCTACCTTTCTCCTTTCCACCAAAGCTCCATAACCATCTTCTTCGTTATAATATATATTTTTTTAAGAATGACAAGTGGCGACATCTGACAACCATCACTGAAAATAACGCTCTATGTGTTGTCGCGGAGTGTTGGGTAGAAAAATGATTATTCATTGTTTTCAAGGTTTCTGTTGGAGTGTTTAATCTTCTGCCCTAAGTATGAGTAGTACATACTTAACCTGTTGGCGCCGGAATTATTTTTTTAATTTTAGCACATCCTGTATATAAAATGTGAATAATACAGGAACCAAATACGTTAGAATTATGAAACAAACTGCATTTTGAAGAGAAAAAAACGGAGAGTA
>Ga0136643_10007769_pt1 | contig 15562 bp, 6 predicted proteins | sample TergutLab28metaG_FD_96883 | JGI IMG/M metagenome (GOLD analysis project Ga0136643, IMG submission 96883) | Labiotermes labralis P1 segment gut microbial communities from Petit-Saut dam, French Guiana - Lab288 P1 (version 3) (version 3) | ecosystem: Host-associated > Arthropoda: Insects >... | reverse complement strand
TTAACCTTTTGGCGCATGAATTATTTTTTAAATTTTAGCACATCCTTTATAAAAAATTTGAATAATACAGGAACCAAATACGTTAGAATTATGAAACAAACTGCATTTTGAAGAGAAAAAAACGGAGAGTACATACCATGCTTAAAATATTCAGTACCAATATTTGTTGAATAAATATATAAAATGCATCTTTAGAGGTTAGTGGTGCGGTACGACCATTATAGTTGACATTAGGCGTCTAAAGGTTAAAGTTCAGCGGTAAGCATATGTACCACCAACTGTCAAATTTAACGGCCTGCATTTTGCCGCACGGCGTATGCTATTATTTACCGAAACGGAATTAACCGAGTGTAACAAAAGAGTAGGAGTTTGTTCTCTGTAATGTAGGAACTTAAATGCTATACATAATTTACATGAATATCGGTCCTCAAATCGGTTGCTGACAGATGTAATGTAATCTTATTTATTTATTCATTTTAGTTCATTCAATGATCTTTTTAATTCCTAAGTCTACATAGCGATGGCCAATAGAATAAAGAAAATTTGGACAGAACGTGTAAGGAAACAGTGTCTGCATGATCTAATATACTATCTGGACATTAGTCTCAAAGTACCCAGATACGATTCTCCCTGCAGTAGCATTCCACAAAAGCTCTATAACAATCTCTATTTTCAAGCTGCTCTTATCAGAAGGACAAGCGAGCAAAGCCTTGGAACCTTCAAAATAAATCAATGTTCTTCTGAAAATAAGGAACATTGAAAAGAAAAGTATTTGAACTTTAATTTTGTTATACAGTCTTCAAATAATACATACCACTTACTATAAGTAAAATATCAGTACATCCTAAAACAGTCTATTGCCTTACACTGCGTGCATCAGCTGTATCACTCGCACGCTTTGCGGAAGAAAAAACTTTAGGTCAGAGCATAGATTTTCGTGTCATACTTCACTTATGGTACGATACTTTACACACGCCATGAAATTATGCAAGCATCCTAATTTATGACAAATTTATGACTATCATTTGAGGGTTGTTTGACCGTGAATCTTCATCGTGAAATAAAGTGAAATGCCAACTTGAAGCAACAATGTAATTTATTGAAGTTTCTTTAGCTCGACATGTTTCGGGCGGATACGCCCATCATTAGGAGCACTAGATGTTAAGTTACAGCATACGGTTTTCTGCACCGAGTTTGTAGATGGGTGGTGGTCCTGAGAGCACCATCCAAACCGTACACACTTCAATAAATTACATTGTTGCATCAAGTTGGCATTTCACTTTATTTTATAACTGTCAATTCATGGAATACACTACGAGTATTCCCTGTCTTGTGTGCACTTCGCATTAATGCGAATTCATTTCATTTTTCTTTACGATTTAATCGGCAGTACGAATTAAAAACAAAGACACGTTTTATCTAACGGAATATGATCTGCAACAGGCTAAAAGTTAACGATCTTAAAGTGGTGGTACGGAAGTCTGTTCAAGCGCAGTTCACTTTCACTTTCTCCGTGACGGGTGCCACGCGCCGTGTAGTTTTGTAGTTCAAATGCGCCGCGCTGTTCTGATTTCGTGCACGTAAGAAACTCACGTTAGGCTCGTTTGTGTAACACGCCTTTTTGCTCATCACGCTACCGCCACAACGCATGCACCGGATCGAACCTCTACCCCAGCCATAGTCCGTCCTCGTAATGATATCTTATTGAGGTCGATGTAGTTCTTAAGAAAGTATTAAAATCGCTGCTGTCGCGTTGGTCCCTACATTGTGCACTGTATACTACATTAACGCCCTGTATAATTAGCTCTATTATGTCTTCTGTTTCAGATCCTGCCCGCAGACATGAAAAGGGACAGACTGTTGTTGTCTTGGTACCTACTGACAGGTAACACTACTATTTCTATACATTTCAGTAAGTGTTTTGGGCCGTTTTGCTTAACTGAGAGGTTGATGCTTGGTTTAAACAAACACGCTGCCTTAATTGCACAAGTACACAGTACAGCGCTGAACAGTACGACGACTCTGCAACTGATTAATTAGAAGGGACGTGATTTCTGAAGTGAACGATATCAAACAATCCCTAAATATAAGTTTTTCTTACTTGAGAATGGAATTTTGAATTGTTACAGGCTTTCTATAGCATTCGGGCTAACTTAATATTTTCAGCTAAAAGAAAGTAAAATAGTTTTTGGTTTACGTCAAACACAACAATATTTATTTTATTTTATGGTATGTTAGCATAATAAAATAAAATAAAATAAATATTTTCGTGTTAGACGGAAGGCAAAAACTCTTATACTTTCTTTTAGTTCTAAAACATTAACGGATGTTATCTGAAAAAAAAATATTTTCACACTATTTATTCCCTAACTTTACACCACACATTCTCGCGGCGAAACAGACATATGCACAAGGCTTTCTTTACATTTATCTGCAGTCACACTCCCATAGTAGTGCCTAATATGTCCCAGCATTTTTCCTTTCGGTAACATTTTCCTGTATATTTCCGTCAAATAAATTAACATTTGCAAAACAGACCAAAACTGATTTTTCTTTCAATTTCAACCACTCCCAATCTTCTGAGACCCGTAACAAACAGACATCCACACAAGATATCGCGTTATATGCACTTGTCGCTCTATCCAGCCAAGAGAAATCTCTGCTGCTTGCGTTAAGACCACTGTCATAAGAGTTTTGCTTTTTTTTTAACAAGAGAAATTATTCTGCTTGCTCATTTCTTTCTTGTATGAGTTTGAACGCCCTGCAGGACAAAAACTTGTCCGATTTAGCTGGAGTATTTCAACCAGCACCACTTCCATTTCGAATGCAGTGAAAAACGCCTCGCAAGCAAAACCAGGTACGATTGTAAATCAATATGACAGTACTCTACCTAATGCATTATGCAGTTAACGCAACACTGTGGTAACGGTCAAATTCGATTAAACTTGCATTGCCACCTGATTCAATTGATCACTCTAATTACTCAATGTTAAAGTGTATCTGGTTTAAAAATTCAAAATGCTGAACATGTATAGCCCTCATTATGCTGTTGCTCCGTGCAGTGGGAGTACAGGCGGTAGAGTACAATGGCATGAGAAATACATGGAAACGGATACACAGTGCACGGTACTTACATTTTGTATACTGACGTAATTCAAGAAAGGAAGCTACCTGTTTAACATAATTTATACGAAAAATTTGGAAAGTTGTTTTGCGTTTTAACTACACCAGTGGAACAGAAGAAACATATGGCAATAATAGAGGAAGATCGTCTCCCACTATTGGTTACCAGCATCATCCGAACGGACGCCGTGATCTGGGTAGGTCAAAACGAATATGGAAAGACTAGAAGCATCTTCAAGATCAAGAACAGGCCTTAATGTATCCAAACTTCAACGGTTTATAATGATGATGATGATGATGATGACGACGACGACGACGCTGGTGATGACGTTTACATGTGTTTTCTGTTTTGTATTTCGTTTTCTCCTTACCTTCAATAAGACATATAGGATGAATTTAAAATACACAGATGTAAATTTTTCCTAAACTAATATCTAATCCATGAATTCATATGGGGGAGTGGAGATCCAAGCATTTTAATCTGGGAACTAGATGGAGGCGCACTTCGTAACACATCACACGCGTTTCGGGTCTATACCATGTATGTTCATTGCCATGTCATCTTATTCTGCTTGATTTAATAAATTCAGTAAAGTTTTACGAAGAATTTACCAACGCGTAGGTGACGATTTATCCGCGACGTTGCAAACTACTTCCGGCTTCATATTCTCTGTCCAAAAATAAAATAGTTACCCATCTGGTAATTCATCAGTGATCTGCTTATGTTTGTGAAGGCCTACATTTGTCCCCTAATTCATAAGTTTAACAAAGAGAAAAAACAATTATATTAGGTTATGTGTTTCAGTCTCGTCGCCAAATTGCAGAACAAAATCGTAACCTTACAACAAAAAATGTAGCAACACAGAAATGTTACAAAGCCCAATATGTGGGAAAAACGGTAGCGGGTAAAAATTATTTACATGAAGGAGATAAAGGCAGATACAATTCGTAAAGCTTGCTACTGTTTAGTTTGGAACTTTTTGTATTCCCGGGTCTCATTTACAAAAACGTGAAGATTACAATACGCAACTACAATTGTACGGTACATATTTTGTATGGTTGATCGCTAAGGTTAAAACGTAGACACAGGATATTTGAGAACAGGCTGCTAATAATACATTCAACTGTGAGAGAAGAAGTAATATGAGATGAAGGAGGAAAGAGTTTGCCGTGTCTGAAGAAAGTGTACAAATGGAAAGCTTCTCTTCTCAGGAGGGGGGCCAGGATTCGTTCCTCATGAGATTTGTGGTGAAAAAAGTAGAAATGAAGCACATTTTTCTAAATATTTCGGGTTTCCCCTTTCAATTACCATTTCACTAATCCTTTATGTTATTCATACAAAATCCAGCGGAGGGACGACGGGGCTATCATAAGCACCAGATCCATAGGGACAGCTTCACCGTAACATGGTAAGGAAAACAGCATGAGATTGGTAAGAACTGAGCAATAGCGAGCTTCACTGGATTTATATGTCATGATATGACAAGCCTATTTTAACAAAAATCCAGGATCACAGCCACGGTTTTTTCAGAGAAATACAACCACTGTTAAAACGAATTTGTGGAGCAAAGACGTTTCCGCTTTTCGCTGCGTGTTACAGAAACGACATTCTCTGTATTTGTGAAAGGCTTTTGTTTCTAATATTAACCATTCGAAAATAAACCCACAATCAATAAACCAGACACATATTGCAAGCAACTGAAACAAACCTAGCTGAGTTATGTAACCTGTTTACCTCTACGATTGCTGCAGAGACTGTGGCCGGTTAGCCTTCGCCAGTGTGCGACAGTCAGGGCGGTATCTGAGAGACAAAATGTCATACATGAAAGTGCATCGGACAGCCTTGAGATAAGACGGGACGGGCTTACGAACCTTTCGACATTCTTAACAACTAACAGCGAAAAAAATAACTGAAGAATAAAAAACCAACTAGATGCCACCTATTATTTTATCGTACTATTTATAGGCTCAACATGTTTCGGGCCCATCATCAGGAGCTCGCGATTATGATGTTGATTACCACATTGGTCGTTTCGTTCTTGGGTTGCTGTAGGTTGGAGGTTAGGTGGGGTTAGGCTGGAGTAGTGTCCGGGCTGCAAGCTATAGCCTATTAAAATTGACAACAAAATATTTAAGTTTTAAGTAAAAAAAATATATATAAAAACTGAATTCGTTCCGATATGAGTATATGTTCATAGGTTCGAGAGTTGACAGAACAAAGCATGGTGTAACACATTCTACCACTTTATACAAACACAACAGAATTCGAAAGTGGACATATCACTGACGCATTTGCTGCCATCTCTCCGCTGCAGTTACGCAATATTCTGTACCATTAAATATGCAGTTCTCTTCTTCCTTAAGCGTTACAGCTTCAATCTTTCAATGTTTTGGCCTTCTCCGCATAGGATTTCCACTTATTACGATCCTGGATGCAGCTAATCCAATTCTTTATTTTTAGTTTCTTCATGTCACTTCTTACGTCATCTTCCCATCTGTTCTTTGGTCTCCTTTGTGGTCGTATTGACATCGGTTTCCACTTATGTACTATTTTTACCATTTTCTCTTCCGGCATTCGATGTAAATTGTCAAACCAACTTAATTGTTGTGCTTTTATGTGATTTATTATGTCTTATTAATTCATCTAATTCATAGTTTGTTTTGATTATCCCTGTACCATCTCTTTCTTTTGTAGGACCAAAGCTCTTTCTTAACACTTCCCTTTCAAATACCATTAACTTATTTTTTATGGCTTCTTTCAAGACACACACTTCGCAGCCATATTTACTATTGGTCTTATAATACTCCACTACAGTTTCAATTTTGATTTCTTTGAGACCAATCTACTTTTAAAGAGAAATTGGTTTGCATAATATGCTTTATTTCCAAGAGTCAATATGCAGTTAAACATAGTAATTTGCATGATAGATAGTACATTTGTATTAACTATTTCTGAATCTGCTTTGACGTTCTCACGACTGTGCGCGTAAATATTGAAGTTCCCACGGATGTGATAATGTGCACTTTCATAGGTGTGTCCCACAACTTCCGATGACTGGCTGCCTCTAGTTTGTCGGACACCAGGCTCCTAAAAATTGTTGGTACCATTCTACCAAATTAAACAGTGTTATATACAGGGAAACTGTAACCTTGATTATTTCAAAATATTTGTTACGAATGCATACAATCTGATATCGAATTGCGGGATTTTGATTTATGACATCGTGTAGCCTACTAAACGGTTACGGGGGTTTCTCTTCCAACTTAAATGGATAGAAGCAGTATGTCCCACCCCCAGAGTTGGTAACCACTCGTAGAATACACAATGTCATAACTCAGATCCTTTGCCGCCATGACAAAGTCGAATTTCTTTTAACTTTACACATTACAGGTATTAAAAAGATGCCGTATTTAGGAGGGAAAAGCCCTAAATGCCTCTAATTAATCTCCTACATATTTCAGCCCTTGAAGGTCCTTGATAATGACCCAAGAGTGCCGAAGCATGTAGGCGAGTAATTTAAGAAAATTAGAGGTTTCTCCCTCAATACAGTGGTTTCTTTTTGTTTTAACTTCTGTGATTAAGTCAAATTCCATTCATAACTGCATCTCTTCCCACTATGTTATCTTTCGTGTAACATCCCAGACTGTAGACAATGTCCAAAGAATTCAAATTCCAATTCTACACAAAATCCCCCCCCCCCTTAACGGAGACACATGACGCTTGATCATCCTCTCACCCAGCTTCTTCTAAGAACATGCGATGACATCTTGCAACACGCTTTCATGGAACTAGCCGCAGCCAAGACAGGTATTTCTGCCTCCTGACTTCAACTGTCTGTTTTATTTTATAACTTGAAACCGCTTTATTATTTCTACTCTTTGCTTAGAAGTTGACAAAAAAATTATAAATTAAAACATAAAAAAAATTAATTTATAATCCGAAGCAAAGCTGAGGAACATGTGATTAGCTTAAGCCTTGGAGCAGGTACTGTGGTTCTTTTATCTGGCGAATCCAGCAACTTTTATGCCATAGGCAAGTTCAAAGACCCGCATTTCCTCCACCTCTTCCTCAAAAGTGTCGAACTCAATAACACAGGCAGCAACCTGCAAAGGCAGTATGCGACTTACGTGCCTCTTTTCGTCGTAGTTAAGGAGGCAAAGTCTAGGCTCCGAAGCTTTTTATGTTAAAATGAAATATACTGATTAAATCTGGTCACGTTCTGCCACCTTACTAACACGACAGCCGGTGGTTGGATGATAATCCCTCGTATACAAAATAAACACTGACAGACGCTTTACAAGTTTCACCAACATCTATTATTTCGACATCAACATGACGTAGTCCATTTTTCCCGTTCACATTATTATGTATAAGCTCAAATTTGCAAAGAATGGACCTAAATGTGCTGCACAACTTCTTCGTATCCCTGTAACAGCTGTTCATTCTTCCCCAAACAGCAAAAACAGTTTCCTTCCACTGTCGCGTGAAGGCAACCTCGCCACAACCCTCTCCTCAGTTACAAATTAAACATCTGAAAGAAGGATTCCATCTAACACATGAGCGCCGATCCCAGTGGCTGCGCGCCTAGGGCGTGGGTCTGCAGCCGCTCACCTTCTGGGATTGTGGTTTCGAATCCCGCAGGGCGCATGGATGTCTGTCTCTTGTGAGTGTTGTGTGCTGTCTGGTAGAGTTATCTGCGTCGGGCTTACTACTCGTCCAGAGGAGTCCTACTGAATGTGACGTGTCTAAGTGTGATCGTAAAGCTCCGACACTGAGGAGGTTCTGCCGCACTAGGGGCACTTGCGCCATGGGGGAGGGGGGGGGGGATCTGCGTAAAATTCAGTTCCTACATCACAGCACGCTTCTGTATTATACAGGTCAGCTGGTCAGAGCTGTTTTAAATAATGAATGTTTATTGTGATAATCTTGTTGAGTGTTAAATAAGAAAGTACATAGAACAACCAATGTTTTCTAAAGGATAAAGCCACGTATGCATAGAAGTTACATGGATTCGATCACGTGACCCCCTGAATACCGGTAAGTTCTTTGCCTTGATTGACTATACTAAATTTAAATAAATGTGACGAAATTTTCATAACAGAACTGCGGTTACCGGTTTGCATTTATGACAGATGCAAAACAACAGCAACAAGTAAAATAATACATATTCGTCAAAAAACGAATTTACAAACAACTCGCAGGAACAAATACAAGCAACAAGACACACTGAAAGGTAAAAATTTATCAGACGTAAAGGTAGCAAGGTGCGAATCGTCAAATATACGTTCATATTTGCACAGCCGAGTTGCAAACGTAACCACAAGCACTTCCTGGTATTGCACAGTCTCTGTATAATGGTTTCAGAAGAGTGTGTATGTCCTAGGGCACAGACTCTAAATGGCACACTCGACGTTGCATTCCCGGATCCTCAAATTTCAAAACCCCTATGCCTCACAATTTTGTTAGGAATTTCCCTTGTTTATTGGGCAATGCGCTGACATATTCATTGTATCGTGATACAGTACTGATTACATGGCAGGATTATAGTCTCGCGATAGGAAATAAAATTTGTCCATCAAGAATTTTTATCACAAAAATTTTAGTATTTGTTAATACCTTCTTGCTGAGATTTACACCTCGAATAGCATAGGGAACGAAGAGGAAAGGGTAAAAGGTAGGGTTGAACTTGTACATTCCATGACGACGTACAGGAGGAGAAGAGGTATAGTTTCGCCCATTCTTAACCTCTCGGCACTGAATGAAGATGAGTGCTTAGCCTCACGCTCCGGCCACGCTACCCCGGGAAAGAGCAGCCGGTACTAATTGAATAGGAGTCCGAGCGGGTCAAAGAGCCGGTCCAGACGTTTTGGAGAATGGCTTTTAAAGGAGCAGGATGGTGGTGTGTGAACTAGATTTTGCGAGGTTCCAGGCTGCCGCCGCGGTAAGGTTCAGGCCATCGCTCTTCAGGAATGTTATGCGGCGCAGGTTGGTACTTGGTTACGAACATTTCGGAGAAAACATATCTGTCCCTTGAGTAGCTTAGCTTATATCGTCCTCAAAACCCCCATTCATGTAATCAGTAAGTAGGTCAGTTCATACAAAATCAAAACACAGCGACAATATTTGGATTCAGGAAAGAAGGAGCAGGTCTGGTGAGAAATCAAGGATATTCTATTGCTTATCTGAAGAACGTAAGTTTGTATGTGGAGGAACAGCGCGGTACATTTGCTGGTCGCAGGCTTGTACACTGGGATTTTCCTCTTCCTCATTACGTTTAGACACTTGCTAGATATCTAAGCCTTTTTCTGTAGCTCCGATGTACCTGAGACTTTTTACCCGAGGTAAAAAGCCGAAGGGTGAAGCTTAATATTTAATATGCACCTCCTTCTAATATCATGGTATCATATGATGGAGGTTTACCACCACGTTAACTGTAGCCTACTACGAAGAATTGTACTTGGGCACTATGAAATGTTTACCCATGTGTTTTAATTTACAGAGCATGAGAGTTTTTCCAGAGCAGACACTCTTAGACATACGTCTCAGATGTGAAAATAAAGAAAAACACATGCTACAAAATTTTCGTCTAAATAGCATTTAAAGCGGCCACTTGCAAGCTGAGAATAATATTTAAACAAATGCGAAAGAAGCTTATAATGAGGACGGAAGTTGACTGATCTGTCTCATTCATTCAGCCAATCACTCACTCCTTAATTCTCGGTTCCTTTAAGGAAATATTTTCAACGGCCTAGTTCATGTCGCTATGAATTTTGTGATTTAAGAATTCGAATGACATGAAAAAATATCGTTCCTTATTTTAACTCACTATTCCGGCATTTGTCTTGAGGAACTTAGGAAGTCACAAAAGAAATGGTGGATTTAGCTGGTTTCCGCCGCAAGATTTGAACCAGGTCCCTCCCTATTTAAAGCCCGACTGCTAGCCGTGAGTGCAGTTTATAGGAGTTAAACCGACTCGAGATTGTGCCTAGGGACAGGCACCAGTATTAGCAGTATCGAAGATGCGGGTTCAGTTGTCGGCCACTCTATTGAACATGACGTATTACTGGTTCGACAGCATGTCTGTACTTACTTTAGAGGGCCCATCCAATGATCAAACCGGCTTCAGACAGCTAGTTTCATGCAACGTGACACTACAATTTGAAGAAACACATGTTTTGATTCGTGATATGTTACGGAAAAGTGCAATAAACTGAGTTTCAAGTAATGTCAATTTCGTGATTTCAAGTAAATTGCCAGGGTGACTGATAGCGAATTCAGTTTGCTCTAAAGCCCTGTGTTTCTTGTATTTGGTTTTGAAACTGTGCATCGTCAAGCCTCCAGACGAGTCTGTCTGTAATACCAGGCTGGTGGAAACTCTAGAGAGGACACAATGTAGAACTCTGATTTGAAGGAACACAGCAACAGGAATGTCGTAGGTGGCACCTGGGAACGTGTGGCTAAAGAAATGAAACATCTGAACGACATTAATAATTATTACGTTTACACAATTTCTTTCCTTGTATTTCATTGTTAATACAATTTTTCATGTTACTACTTAACATTTAAACATTATTTAATATAGTTCATTAATTGTGATTGCAAATGATCAAGAAACAGTCGCGCTGCACAGTGTGAAACTGGTTTCATTTAACTATTTGCCTGTAATATGCTACTTCAAACTAATTTTTCCCGTGTTAGCGCCGCTTTAGACAATTTCTTGTGCCACCAAAACAGTGGGCAACGCTACACAATTCCTAATCCGGCAACAAATAACAAAAAATGCTCCGATGAAGTTCAAGCGCATCTGTATAAATCTTGCGCCTCTAAAAGTACATTAATTGGTAGAGGACCGTGTCTAATGTGTGTCCTGCATTTGAATCCGGCCAACGGGTGAAGAGAGTTGCCAGACAATGACCCAGTTGTGTATTGACACACAGCATAAGCATCATCGCGGATGAAATTACTTATCGCGGTGCTGGCTCCCACACATTCGTCACCCTACCCTTGCCTTGGCGTCTTCGGTTTCTTGCTTTCTTCGTGGATTACTTTGTCGCTGTCAGCAGCCCACATTATCTAGCGACGAGTAGTAAGACGATTCCTGAACAATGAACTGGAAAGGATGTGGAAGGAAGCTGTCATGATATGTTAACCGTAAGACTCTCGAAGTCAACGTGCTTACTGCTTTCTCCCCGCTGTAACATAGTGTTAAAAATAAATGAATGCTAAAGGTTATAATCTCGCCCAAGTGTTCATATTGACTAAATACATGGAGCGGAATGATTCTGGAAGAGCTAATAATTCCTCAGCTGGTCAAGAAATCCGAGCATTTTATGTAACTCGAAAGTTCATTACCGCTTTCCAAACAGCCCGCAACTTGTCCCTATCCGGAGCCACATTAATCCAGCCGACGCCCTCAAAGCCTATTTCTTTCAAATATATTTTAATATTACCCTTCCATCTAAGCCTAGGTCTTCCAAGTGATTCCGTTCCTTCAGGTTTCCCAACCAAAATCTTGTACGCACTTGTCTTCTCTCCCACGCGTTCCACCTGCCCCGCCCATATTGATTTGATCACAAGGATAACAGTTGGTGAGGAGTACCGATCATGAAGCTCTTTGCCATGTTTCCTCTAGCCCCTGGTTCGTCGTCCTTCGGGCCCAGATACCTTCCTCCTCATTCTATTTTCGAACACTCTCAGCCTACGTTCTTCCCTCGACGTCAGAGAGCAATTTTCACACCGAAGTTCATCTTGACAGGCAATGAAAATTAATACAAATCTCTGCAAGGACGTCCGATCGCGGAGATTTTTCAGTTTCATACATCTGAGATGCGAAGCGGGTTTCAATTCTTTTCTCATAAATAGACCGCAACCGAAACACATGAGACTTCGAAGCAGAAAATTAACACCCTTTCTCCTCTGCTGTGTAAAAGACACACAATAAAACATTCTACATTTTTCTTTGTATGGTTGTGGAACGTGGATTCTTGCTGTGACAGTAGATCATAAACTGAATGTATTTAAAAAAAGTACTCAGAAACTATGGGAAAAATCAGCAAAGAATGGAAGAACAAGCACTCTTGTTAATTGTACAACTCCTTTGTTGTTAGTATAACAGTCATTTATGCTTTCAGGTTTGGTGAAGAATGTCTCTGGTATCTGCCAGTTGCAAAACTGTAACACGTATGGGATTTAGGTCCATTACGAACCTTGAAATAGCCAAGAAGTAGAATAGGTAGAGATTCACACCAACAGCATCCTATAGTTTTTGCGTATTCAAGAAGCAAGACTGTACTTTTCCTTTGAAATACTGACATGTCTCCTTTCTAACCATAACGACTCTTCTACGTTGGATACAGGATAACGCACAACGCTTGAGTGCAAGCTCTCCCAGCGCCTCTTTGCACGTTGGCGACATTAACTTTCAAGATTACATTGATTTCAAGTCAGTCTTCAGCATCACGTTCCGCCCGGTTTTCTTTGCTTGTACATTTCGTGGAGCAGTGTGAAATGAATTGGAATGTACGCAGGTCGTCTGCCTAGTGAAGGTTGGGAATGGAAGAAATAATTCTTACTTTCAAGCTGCAGAGTCTAGAGAGAGAAATCAGTATTTATGAAGGTGCTAAGTAGCTATAAATTTGAATTCCCTTAGAGCAAGGAACCAAATTTCTACCCTATAAAACACCGTGCAAGTATAAGTTTTGTAGATTTTAATCTGCAGGTAGGATTATAATGTGTACTGCAACAAAACACGGTGAAACAAGACTTTCTGCCCCGCAATATCGCTACTTCTGATTTTTCAACAATCATTAATTTATGTTTCCTTCTGATATTTCAGCAATATATAATTTATGTTTGAATGCATGAATACCATCTACGAAGTGGGAAGTGACATAGAGTGTAGTAAGAGAGCTACATGCTAGACCAGGGTGCTTGAAGTTTGACACAGTGGTTTTCATCAAAGCGCAACTACCCAATGATAAATAAAATGAAGCAATACTGTGTGAGACAAACCCAGTTGCCACGCGGTCTAAGGCGTAGGTCTGCTGCTGCTCGCTTGCTGGAACTGCCGATTCGAATACCGTCAGGGGTATGGATATGTGTCTTTTGTGAGTGTTCTGTGTTACTAGGTGGAAGTCTCTGTGCCGGGTCTATCCCTCATCCAGAGGAATCCTACTGTGTGTGTGTGTGTGCGTGCGTCACTGAGTGTGATCAAGTACAATAATGTATCTCTTCACCAACAAATATGCAGACATGGGTCAGACTAAGAAAGAAAGACACAGTAGAACTCCACTTATCCAGATTAAATGGGAAGGCCAGCCACCCGGATATGAAGAAAATCGGGATAACTGGATTTTTCTTTGAAAATAGGCTGCATTGGCAGTTTGAATGTCGGCTGTTATTATTTACAGTAAGTACCTGCGTCTAAACCATTCGACTACGCCTAATTTGGAGTTCTAGAAGGCGTAACACTGTACTGTACTTGATCCGATAACCGGCAATATCAAGGCAAGTTAGTTTTGTAACATTTTCTACAAATTTACCCGAAGGGCCAAGCCGATCCGGATAACCAGCATCCAGATACGTGGAGTTATACTGTACTGTGTGAGGTATGCAGTAACAAAAACATGTTAGCGTGCTTCTTTTCGACATCACAAGCATAATTACCACTTATGAACGGAAGAGTAATCTTATCTACACCGTCTTACGAAATCATACACCTTAACGTACTTTCCACTAATTCGCTGTGTGGTACAGCAAACAGAACTTTGTATTCAGTACAAGAATGGCATATGTTTTTCTTAAGCGAAGTAGCAGGATGCTCCTTCAATACAGACCCTGAATCAACTTCCAGAGAAGGAATGAGGTAAAATACTCCGGAGTTAAATACATTGAAACTTTAACTTTAGGCGCTTCTACATTCTGCTCATCACAAAATATTACTGTCAAATCAAGGTGCATGAACTGGGCGGTACATGTACCATGTATAAAGGACACGAGAAATACATACAAAATTTTAGTACAACAAACTCATGAGATGACGGCACTTGGGAGACTTAGCAGCTGCTGAGAGGAGAGTACCTCAATCGACAAAAAAGGAAAGAGGTTGTGAAGTGTGAAGAGGTTTAAAGGGGCTCAAGAGAGGGCCAAACAACAGGGCCACGCTAGTGAACCTTTGGGCTCCATAAGCACCGAGGAGTTGCGTGGCCAGCTCAAAGAAATTCTAGAGAATTCTGTTTTACGGAGTTGGTTGAAAGTAAGTTAAGGCATCCCATCCTCCAACACATAGGTATCACGTGTGCTCACCAGTCATTCCCCGTAAATCTCAACGCAATCCTAAGAGTTTAAAGTTACAAAAGCACCAGTAGGGTGGATGGATTGTAGCTTACGAGGACACCATAAGAGTAACAATGATTTATTTCAGAGACAAGAGTTATAGGTATATTTTCTTACAATAAAACCATGAAAACTGCTATTAAGAGACAGCTAATCTACAAAATCGATTCAGAGCAAAAAACTTCCCGCATCTATGGAACACGAAATTCATTACCATTTTCAAAAAGACCAACTGATCTCAGCGTAACACACATTAATGCAGTGCTACCCCAACACCTTATTAATCTCAAATTCAAATTAATATATTCTTATTTACTACACTATCGAATCAGCTCTCTTTTGCTTTGGGTGTTTAAGGTCGAAATACTTTACGGTGTTGAACTCTTCTATGTGTGCTACATGTCATTCACCTGATCAACTTTATTACATAAAGTATAGATAATAATTGTGCAACACTTACCCTCGTATAATTTTCTGTATTCTTCTATTACCTCATCGTTCTCAGGTACAAATATTCCGTTCAACACGTTTTGAAATATCGTCAATCTGTCTATATTCTTTAGTGTGTGTAGCTAAGTTTTACATCCGTAAAAATAATGTGTGACTTTATACCTGTTACTTTAATATTTCGATTTTAAATAAGACACTAATATTTCGATTTTAAATAAGACACAAGAAAACAGGCGACTTTGTTCTGAATTACATATTATTATTATTATTATTATTATTATTATTGTCATCATCATCTCCTTTATGCAGGGTATTTATACTTATATCCCTGAGACAAACTATGTCCCTAGAGAATACAGTGTTGCAGCTATTCTGTTGTTACTATTCATGGTGCTTATATCGTTAGTTTCAGTGTTGAATCTATTGTATATTTACATTAGTACTTTCCGAAGTATGTGTGCAGTGCCCAATATGACTGTTTTCTGTAGTTCTTTGACTTCATGTTTTCCTGGTAAGTTGCTCATGTACTTTCTAAATGACTTCGAAATAGTCCCAGTCGCCCCTATTATTACTGGTATCACCTTTGGTTTTACATTCCACAAGCGTTGTATTTATTATTATTATTATTATTATTATTATTATTATTATTATTAT